>Ga0206982_1040_pt1 | contig 49134 bp, 40 predicted proteins | sample Alteio_BWMinCont_18_FD_153493 | JGI IMG/M metagenome (GOLD analysis project Ga0206982, IMG submission 153493) | Enriched cells from forest soil in Barre Woods Harvard Forest LTER site, Petersham, Massachusetts, United States -... | ecosystem: Environmental > Terrestrial > Soil > Temperate forest >... | reverse complement strand
CATGTTTATTCTCTTGGTGTCCTCAGCATCAGTACTATGTATCCTGGCTTCATACTTCTTACCAAAATTATAAGTAAACGTTATGCCGCATTCACGGGTGTGCCATTTATAGTGGTTCAGAGCATTCACACTATCTGTCGCAAAACGTTCGCCATATCCATTCACGTTGAAGGGGTCAGAAACGGTTAGTTTAATAGTGGCTGTATCGTGCAACACTTTTTTAGCTACGCCAAAATCCATCCATTGCGAAGGCAGACTTACAGCGGTTGCCGATTCTATGCTTGTACCTGCAAAAATGTACTGCCCTTCTGCAGTCCAACCCTTACCCAGCGTAAATTGCGAGTTAAAACTCATATAGCTGGCTGTACCACCTACCGATATTGGTCTGCTCGCATTACTGTCATTATACCATCCGTAAAACAATTCTCCGCTTGCTGACAATTGCCACCACTTAAATAACAACTTATTATAGCTGATCAGTAAACCTACTGAGGCCGATGATGATGTATTTTCCTCCGTACTGATGGTGGCCAGGGTTGCCGTATCTGTTTTGATGACACCAGTTATGCCGTCTGTAGTGTGCCTTACTTTTACGGTAGTGATCAACTCATTTTTGTAGTTATGTTTTAGTTCTGCATAGTAACTGTATTGGGGCTGTAACTCCGGGTTACCCGTTCTGTACTCATACTTGTCTGCAAAATCAATAAAAGGGTTCAGCGATTGATAGTTAGGGCGCTCTATCCGACGGCCAAAGTTGACTTCAAATTGATGCTTATCGTTCAGCTTATAGCTTACAAACGCAGTAGGAAACAACGCCAACCTACTCTGTGAGATGTGTACATTACCCGCAAGCTGTGTACCATCAATATTAGTCTGTTCGGCCCTTACGCCTGCTTGCACTTCCCATTTTTTGCCCATGCTTTTGCGGGCATTTGTGTATAGCGCATTAATGTTTTCACTGTACAAAAAGTGGTTGCTGCGGGTAGGATCTGGCACCCACACATTATTCTGGAACAATGAATAGTCGGCCTTGTCATTTATTTTTGCAAGGCTGCTTTTAAATCCAGTTTCCAGTTTTACATCATTAGCCAGTACAGTACTAAGATCATCTTTTATGTTATAGATATTTATCGAAGCTGGCATATTGCCTTGCAGGTATAAGTCATCAATTTGCTGATTTTGTACATCATAATCTTTATTGTCCAGGAACTGTTGCAGCGTCTTGTAATACGCCATACAGTTAACATCCACGGTCATGTTGGTTTGCTTGTCGATGTCGTATTTCAAATAAGCATTTGCCAGGAAATTTTGCCGTACAAAGTGTTGCGGTGTAAATGCAATACTGTTTATTGTGGTATTACCTGCAGGGTCGTTGATTACAGTATAACTATTTGTATTCTCATGGTTGGGGTGATACGTGCCAGTTAAAGCTCCACCCAAAGTTATTTTGTCATTTAAAGTGTAATCAGCACCTAGCTTTAGCTGGTAGTTGGCAAATATCTCCTTTGAATAGGAATTTTCCTGTATAACATCCAATGACGTTTGTGTAGCGGCATCTTTAAGTGTCCTGGCGTCGCTGGTCCACTGCCAGCCTACACCATCATAATGATTGATATTGGCCATCAGGTTCAACTTCTTCTTCTTATAATTCAGCAGTATGTTCTGGTTGTCATGCGGATAAACTCCTTGCCCATATGTGGCTGTTGCCGACCCATTAAATCCGTTGCTCTTTTCCTTCTTCGTCTTTATATTAATGATACCAGCCACACCCGCTGCATCGTATTTTGCAGAGGGTTGCGTGATCAGTTCCAACTGTGCTACCTCGTCCGATGATAGTGTCTTTAAATAATCCGCCAGCCCGTCGCCACTCAGGTAAGTTTCCCTACCGTCTATCAATATGAGCACACCTTTATTTCCTTGCAGTGATATATTGTTCTGTCCATCTACAGTTACTCCCGGCGATTTTTTCAACAGCTCCAGCACATTGGTACCTGCCGATAATATAGATGCATCAACATTCACAATTGTCTTCCCCAGCCCGGTCTCAATAAATGGCTTCTTACTGCTCACGGTCACTTCTTTCAGCAAATTAATCTCCTTTTGCAGTGTAACAGAAACAGTCTTATTTTCTGTAAGAACCACCTGCTGCAATTGGGTCTTATAATTTAATGCAGCAACATTTAGGATATAGCTGTTTGCAGGCAGGTCTGCTATCTTAAAATTACCGCTATCATCCGTATAGTCCGATTGTACCCACGATGAGTCAGCAGCTTTCAGTACCGATATGGTAGCCACAGGTACGCCTCTATCTTCAGCATTCTTCACGCTGCCCTTCAGTGTATAGTTTTGGGCGCACACAGTATGGCCAGCGCCAACGGTAATAGCAAGGCAAACAACAATTCGCAACATAGGCTACGTTTTTAAGTACAATAAAATAAGGGGTACTAACAATCAGACGTATCCCAGCTCCTTACCGTTGGCTTTAAAATACGGATTACAATTTCTTTAACTTTTTATGTCTGACACAAAAAGGGTGGGGATAAACCCCACCCCTACGGAATCTTATAAATCGATCTCTTTAATTCAAACTCCTGAAATCCACCGGAACCAACTTACTTACACCAGGCTCCTGCATCGTCACACCATATATCACATCAACAGCAGCCATTGTCTGCTTGTTGTGCGTTACAATGATGAACTGCGAGTTATCACTGAACTGGCGTATCATCTTGGTGAACTTGCCCACGTTGGCATCATCCAGCGGTGCATCCACCTCATCCAATATACAGAATGGAGCCGGCTTGATGAGGTAAATAGCAAACAGGAACGCCGTCGATGTCAACGTCTTCTCCCCACCTGATAGCTGTGTGAGTGTGCTTGGTTTCTTACCCTTAGGTTGCGCGTATATTTCTATACCGCTGTCCGCAACATTGTCCGGATCGGTAAGGCGCAGGTCGCAACTATCTTCAGGCGTAAACAACGCTTTGAACACAGTTCCAAAGTTTTCGCGCACCAGGTCAAACGTCTCTTTAAACTTGCTGTTGGCAGTCAGCTCCACCTCTTCTATGGTCGATAGCAGCGAATCCTTGGCGGTCACCAGATCATTGCGCTGCTCCACAATAAAGTCGTGACGGGCCTTTATTTCTGTATAAGCTTCAATGGCCGTTGGGTTTATTTCGCCCATGTTTTCCAGGCGTTTTTTCATGCGCTCGCTCTCGGCTGTAAGCTCCTCTACTGTTTGCAAACCAGTACGGGCCTCATCCAGTATCTGGTCTATATTCAGTTTAAATTCTATCTGCAAACGCTCATTGATACCTGCAAGTTTCAGCTTCATATCATTCAGCTTATCCTTTATGCCGGTCAGTAGCATCTCTGCCTGTTCCTTCTCCCTGCGCTTCTGGTTCAGTTGTCCTTCTTGTGCGGCAATGGCATTGCGCATGGCATAGAAGGCCCTGTCTTTTTCGTTCAGTATCTTTTCTTCACCTTCTTTCTTCAGCAGCAGTTCATACAGTTCATTATCGCCGCTGTGCAGGTTCTTTTCGGTATCCGCTATCTGGCCGCCTATTTGTTGCAGTTGCTCGCTATTGGTGGCCACCTGCTTCTTCAGGTCGTTCACCTGGTTGGTGCGGAAGGTCAGTTCCTGCTTTAGCCCCTCTACCTTGCTTTGCTGCTTGGTGTATTGTATGTTTTGCTGGTTGTATTGCTGGGTCACAAAGTTGAACTCCTGCTCCACACCTGCAAACTCATGGGTTGCAGCCTGTATATTTTGTTGTAGCGTTTGTAGCTTTTCAGTAATGGTATCCAGCTCGTTGCGGGTATCGCTTATGCTGTCATGCGTATGGTCCAGTTGTTCCTGCAGGTCGGCTATTCGTTTCTGACCAGCTGTGTTCAGTTGTTCAAAATTCTCAGCGCGATTGTTCAGGTTCACTACCTGGTTTTGCAGTTTGTTTATTTCCTGGCGTGCCAGCTCTATCGCCCTATCATTCAGGTCGCGATTAAACCCGGCTATCAGTGTTTGGGTATCGCTCAGGTATTGTTTCAGCTTGGTGGTAGAGCTGGTCAGTTCTGCTATCTCTTTAGCCAACCGTTCCAGGTTCTTACCCCTGCCTATCTTATTCCCTTCAAACAACCCTATCGATCCTCCACCCAGTGTATATTTTCCCCTTACCATCTTACCGCTCTGCTCCACCAGCACAAAGCCGTTTTGCAGATCGCTGTGCAACACATTATTACCATCCTTGGTAATATATACATGCCCCAGCAAGTGCTGCGCCAGCGCTTTGTACTGCTCGTCTATGGTTATTACGCTCAGGGCAGGTATCGCATCAGCAGGTACGGTGTGCGTACTCGGCTGGTAAGCCGCAAACCTATCCAGCACAAAGAAATTGGCCTTGCCTTTTTTATTGTGCTCCAGCAGAGTTACAGCCTTGGCCGCCTCATCTATATTATCAACTAAGTAGTAGTTCAGGTAGTTATCCAGCAGGTTTTCAAGCGCAGTGCGGTATTCCTGCTGCACCACAAATACATCGCTCAGCAGCGGTGCATTGCTGTTCCATTCTTTATTCTTCTTCAGGAATTTTATACTGTCCGGGTAGCCTTCCAGGCTCTCCACCAGGCTCTTCAGCAAGTCGTGTTCGTTCTTCCTGCTATCCAGCCGGCGGTTCTCATCGGCCAGTTGGGCGCGCAGAGTTTCCAGCTGTTCCTGGTTCTGCAATATTTTGCTTTTTACATCCTCGTGCTTGGTTACCAGTTCCTGTAGTTCATCCTGCTTTTGTTGCAGGGCGTCTTCAGTATCGGTACGCTCATTGCCTATCTGTGCTATTTGTGCACTGCGGTTGGCACCTTCGTCCTGCACCTGCTGTATGCTGCGTTGCAGGTTCATCACACTGGTATCGGCTATGGCTACTTTCTTTTCTGCTTCAAACTGGCCGCGCTGCACCTGCTGGTATTCATTACGCAGGCGTTCCACCACACCTTTCTTTTCATCGTAGGCTGCACGTTTTTCATCCACAGTATCGCGCAGTGTTTCCAGCTGGTCGCGCAGTTCCTGCATCTGTTCGGTCTCGTCTTCTATCTGCCTGCCTGCAAAGGTGATGCTGTCTTCCAGTTGCTGCAATTGCTGCCCCGCCCCGCTCAAAAACTCGTTCAGGTTCTTTTCGCGTTCCTTCAGGTGCTCAAAGCGCTGTGCAGCTAGTTTCTTGTCATTCTCCAACTGGCGTATGCGGTTCAGCAGTTCGTTAAACTGCCTTTGCAGTGCGCTCAGCTCCTGCTCCTTATCTATCAGCTTAACCTTATCTTCTTCTACCGCGGCACTCTCTGTGGCCACAACAGCCTCCAGGTGGGCCTTGCGGTCCGTTTCTTTCTCGTGCTGCTCGTTCAGCAGTTTATATTGGTCGTTAAACTCTTCAAGGCTTGCCTTGGCCAGCTCCACACTTACTTCTTTATATTCCGCCTTTATCTGCAGGTATTTTTCCGCCTTCTTGGCCTGGTTCTCCAGCGTACGCAGGTTATTGGCTATTTCAAACAAAAGGTCTTCTATACGGCTCAGGTCTTGTTCGGTGCCTTCCAGTTTTTGCTTGGCTTCTTTTTTGCGGGTCTTGTATATGCTTATGCCGGCAGCCTGCTCCAGCATACGGCGGCGACTGCCATCCTTATCCTTTATTATATCATCCACCATGCCCAACTCAATGATGGCATAGCTGTCATTGCTCACACCTGTATCCAGGAACAGGTTGTGTATATCCTTCAACCGGCAGTTCACATCGTTCAGGCGATATTCACTTTCACCATTCTTATAAAACTTACGTGTAATGGTAACCGTGGTAAACTCGGTAGGCAACAGGTTGCGCGTATTCTCAAACGTCAGCGATACCTCTGCCATGCCACTCCCGCTCCTGGTGCGCGACCCGTTAAAGATCAGGTCCTCCAGGTTATCAGAGCGCAAAGATTTTATCTTATGCTCACCTATCACCCAGCGTATGGCATCTATGATATTAGATTTACCACACCCATTAGGACCCACTATACCTGTTATAGAGTGATCCAGCAGCACAACGGTTTTATCTGCAAAAGATTTAAAACCTTTTATTTCCAACGACTTTAATCGCAAAGCACAAAATTTTTGAAGGATTGCAAATATAATGCTATAATATGGGAATGTGGTAGAGTGAGATTTGGGAATTTCAAATACGTCTTTTGTAATGACAGCCTCCATAACTGCAAACCTAAAATGCTATTGTAAATACATACAAGATACTTGTACTTTTTATTACTTTTAGTAGATTAAGTGCAAAGTGTGACAAGACCTAATTCAAATACAAATTCTCTTTTTGACGCGCCTTTTTCTTTTCCATTAAAGGTCCTATTGCCATCTATTATCGCAATTTTTGGTGCGGGTTTTGGGGTGGGAACTTATGTTGCGATTCAAAGCAATAAACTCGAAATATTACAGCTTAAAACCGAGAATTATGAAAAAGTTCAAACAGAGATCCAAAAAGGTAAAGACAAAGAGCTTGAATTTTATTCTAAAAAAGTAGAAGGTTTGCAAGAAGTAGTAAATAGTTTACAAAAAGGAGGAAAGAGTGGAAAATAAAATCGATATCATCAAAAACAAAGCTGTCACGCCACTTGTGCTTATTAGATTTGCTATATTGGGCATATTAGTTAGCTTGATACCAGTAGTTATTACCGATTTTTTCAAGACGCAGAAACAAGAACAAATAATAAGTAAGCAAACGGAAATTATACGGAAAACAGCTATAGTTGATTCTATTTATTTAAATAAAACCAAGCAGTTTTCCAACGTAATAACAAAATACATTAGCGAAGATAATTTTCTTATAAACGGGAATAAGGTTTCCACAGCGGATATTGTTGACATACTTAATAAAAAAATTGAACAAAATCAAAAACTATCAGATTCAATATCCCACCTCAATAACATATTGGCTGCTGAAAAAGATTTTAATCTTAAATATTTAGACTCTTTCGTTCGTTTTAGATATGTATTAAACGATATTAAAAAAGTGTATGGTATCCAGTACGATTGCAACAAATTAAATGACAAGATATATTTCACTCATGGCATTAGTAAAGCCGATTCAGGTCTATTATTACTGAAATATTTTCGAAACAGAATTACAAGATATGCTGATTCCGGAAATTCCATCTATACAGACGTTTCTGTCTTTAAAGAGAAATAGAGCCCCACTTCGCGTAATCGCTAATTAAGTCGCACCCGGTAACTACCCTCCACAACGCCATATTTATTCCTTCCTCAAACACATTAAACCACAATACATTTATCAAAACTGAAAATGTCGGTTTCTAAGTAAAAAAAGGAAACGGACATTTTAATTGCTGAAACAGACTTAAAGGCTTTGTGGTGGCTGATATTACATTTAAGCAAAATGTCCGTAAATGTCCTTTTTTATCTTTTCCAGGACAAAATACCGGGGCGTAGCCGGAATAAAATTTTACGTTGTACGCCTTCTTGCAAAGGGTTTCCAGGCTTACAATAGCGAGTGCAAGGTAGGATGAGATGCAATACCTGCCAAAAGAAGATGTCCACATTTTTTTTGAAAGCTGTCTTGAACACGATTAAGGGATTTCAAGATTACAGGATTGTGTTATGTAATTGTCTTGAACACGATTACGGGATTGCAAGATTAGAATTTTATGGATTGGGTAAAGGTAATTGAGTGATAATCGTGTCTATCCTGAAATCTCTTCTTTTAATCGTGTTCAAAACAAATATCGTGTCCATCCTGAAATCGTTTTTAATCGTGTTCAAGACAAATTAATACAAATGGTATTCAGACAAGTTTTTTATTATACACTCTTTTAAAGTCCAGGCTTTTTGAGCCAAAATTTATAAGCAGTCCATCAGCAATATTATATGCCTCACAATAATTAATAGCCTGGGCTTTATGTACATCCAGCAATTGGTCTATAGCCTTAATTTCGACCATTACTAATTCTTCAACAAAAAAGTCAACACGCCGGGTACCGATATTTTGATCGCGGTAAAATAACTCCATTTCTTTTTCTCTCACAAAGACCAGACCTTGAAAAGAAAACTCGATTGCCAGTGCCCGCTGATAAATGACCTCCTGAAAACCGTTGCCTAAAACTCTATGTACTTGCATAGCACATCCAATTATCCTGTGCGTTATCTCATCTACATTGCTAAACGGAGTTGTCATTTTCTTGCGTTCAATAGAATTACAAGATAGGAATATTGTCTTGAACAAGATTACAGGATTGTAATTTCATGGAGTGGCGTAGGTAATTGAGTAGTGATCGTGTCCTTCTTGCAATCTTTTTAATCATGTTCAAAGACAAACCATCCTGACGCTTGGCAAACGGCGCAATGTACAATTGGCTTTGCTTAAATAAACATAACAATTTGACAATTTCAAGTACTAGCCTACTGTTTAATTTTGCGCCCTAGTCATTTACTAACCACTGTCTAACGCATAAGAAGTTGGAAAATATTATTTAATGAAAAAAGCGGCACTTATTTCTTGTACTATGGCTCTGGTAGTTTGTCTGTATGCATGTACCCACAAGCCGGGGGTAGTACCCGTGGTGCCTAAAAACAACACTACAGGAAATAACAACAACACTGCCCCAGACACCACTCAGCAAATGGTGGATACTTCCGTATGTTTCCAGCGCGATATCTTACCTATATTCCTGGGCAGCTGCGCCATGAGCGGTTGTCACAGTGCCAGTACACAAGAAAAGGGGTATAACCTCACAACTTATTCAACAATAATAGCAAAAGGAGTAGTGCCATACTACAGCGCGTCATCCAAGGTATATACAGAATGCGTGAGTGGTAAAATGCCTGCATATCCCATAGCAAGGCTCGACAGCACGCAACTCAGCTTACTGAAGCGTTGGTTAGATATGGGCGCACACAACGATACCAACTGTTCTGTTATTTGTGACACAACAAAGTTCACGTACGCGGCGGCAATCGTTCCTATCTTGAAAAACAATTGCTACTCCTGCCACGCAACTGCAGCGGCACCTTCTTCAGGTGGTGGTATCGTACTTGATAATTACACTGCCTTAACGGTCCAGGTACAAAATGGCAAACTGCTTGGAGATCTGCAACACCAGTCTGGCTACAACTACATGCCTTTGGGTGGTAACAAACTACAGGACTGCCAGATAACCCAGGTGAGCCGATGGATAGCAAGTGGTGCACCTAATAATTAAAAATGCAATAGCAGCATGCTATCTTTACTATCTTCGTTTTAATTTTAACGAATTAATTATTGATACTGCTTGCAGTAATCTATTGTAATAACCAGGATACTCGAGAAGTATTACTACTAAAACCCTTTAAAGAAATGAAATACTACATACAAGCAATTAAAAATTACGCCAATTTTAGCGGTCGTGCCAGGCGTAAAGAATACTGGATGTTCTTTCTCTTTAATACAATATTTGCCATCACAGCCACAATATTAGACAAGATACTGGGACTTTCTTTTACGTCTCTAGCCGTGCCGTACGGGTATATATATTTAGCTTACGTTTTATTTACTATTATACCATCTTTCGCTGTACTGGTGAGGCGTTTGCACGATGTTGGTAAAAGTGGCTGGTTTTTCTTGATCGCGTTAATTCCGCTTGTAAATATCTGGCTGGTGGTAGTAATGTGTACAGCTGGTGACATGGGCACAAACGAATATGGAATCAACCCTAAACAAGACACTCCTTTTCCAGATTTCCCGTCCCTCAATGCTTAAAAAACAATAGCTTGAACGTTCCACACCACCATTGTGGAACTGTGCATAACATCTTTAGGAATATACGCTTCCACAACCGTATCTTGCGGTATCGGGCATGTATCCCAAATTCCTAAACCCGGCTATAAAAATATGGGCCTAACAGTCTGCCCCCTGTCCGGTACCGGACTCAACCAGACAGTAAACTTTTATTTTATAATAGCCACCACCAAGCATTTCAGCACAGTCCCATTATCCCCAGCTGTCCGGTTTCGTTTCACCTGTCCGGACAGGACAGTTAAAACCAAAATCATTAAACTCATTTTATCTGCATACAACCTTATAAGAATAAATATAAATTGCCTGCTTTTAAAACAAAATAAAACACTCACCCCTAAACAACCACCAACATGGAATTAAGCTAAAGTTTATTTATTTTTATTTCAAACACACTGGCTATGTATCGACTGAAGTTTATTATACCCACCCTTTGTATATGTGCACTGTCTACAGTGTTCACCCAATGTAAAAAGACAAGCAATACCACGGCAACAGTTGTAAATGTTGATACCAGCAATAACAATATTGCTATTACCAGCATCGATTCTACATCGTTTATTCTGCCAAATGCTTTTACGCCAAATGGAGATGGTATGAATGATACTTACTTCGGCATTGCCTCTAACCCGGGCAGGATCAGTAGTTATAGTTTATCCATCTACGAAAGCACCGGCAAACTGGCCTTCCATACTACCACCATCGCTACGGGGTGGGACGGCAAGGTAAATGGCATATTGGATACTAACTACAGGTACGAAGTGCACGTTTCATTTACTACGGTTTCGGGTATAAGTTATAATGGAAACACCTTTCTATTTCTACTCCCCAACAGCCCATCAGGCAGCTGTGTAGTAGGCAAAAAAGCCGATATTAACAGCTACATATTCTCAGACCAGGTAGATGAAGCTACAGGCACTCACCCCTATGCTACCAGGGAGCAGATTTGTTTTTAATGCAACAGCAAAATATAAGCGCCCCAAGCGGATAGGCACGCAGTAAACAAAACCTATTTAACTCATTGCATGCACTAGTCCGCCCAGTTTTTTCAGTGCCCTTTCAATCTCTGGTTTCCACTGCATACCATAGCTAAGGCGCATGCAGTTTTTATATCGGTCTTGCAGGCTGAAGATGGTACCGGGCGCTATACTTATTTTATGGGCCATAGCTTCCTGGTATAGCTGGTAGCTATCTATCTTTTTATCCATTTCCACCCATAGTATAAAGCCCCCTTTAGGGTTGCTCAGCTTTGTACTCTCAGGGAAATAATCGCCTATGGCCTTTATAAAATGCAAGCTGTTGGCATGCAGTACCTGTCTCATTTTCCGTAAGTGATGCTCATATCTTCCAGTTGATAAAAAGTTGGCAATAGCCACTTGTTGCGCCGTGGCCGATGTTATACTATGATACAGTTTAAGTCGTTTTATCTGCTCCAGGTGCCTACCCGGTGCTACCCACCCCACCCTATACCCGGGTGCAAGTGTTTTTGATATACTGCTGCACCACAGCACATTGCCTTCTTCATCATAACTCTTGCAGGTACGTGGCCGCTTATTACCAAAATACACATCGCCATACAGATCATCTTCTATAAGCGGTATGCCATGATGAGCCAGCAGTTTCACCATCTTTTCCTTCTGCTCATCGGGCATACAGTAACCCAGCGGATTACTAAAATTGGTGACAAAAAAACATGCTTTTATCTTATGCTTTTTCAGCGCCGCAGCAACATCATCAGGGTCCACACCGGTTTCGGGGTCAGTAGGCAGTTCCAGCACCTTCAGGCCTATACTTTGTGCAAAACGCAGCACGCCAAAATATACCGGACTCTCTACAGCTATAGTATCGCCACGCTGCGTGAGCGCCATCAGGCTATAGGCAATGGCATTCATACATCCCGCTGTGGTCACCAGGTCTTCAGCCTGCAGGTGGCTGCCATTGTTTACAGACCACCTGGCTACCTGCCGCCTCAGCAACTCATTACCCTGCACCTGGTCGTACGATGTACCATTGGCCGGTAACTCCCGCAGGGCCTGTGTCATGGCTTTGTTCAGCTTTGCCAGTGGTAATATCTCAGGAGCAGGTACACTCAACGAAAGCCGTACTGTATCCCCAACAGAAAAGTTATCGTAAACCTCAGCTATTATCGCTTCAACATTCTTTGCATTTACGGTTTGCAACGGATTGCTCTTTTCCAGTTTCTTGGGGAAACGCGATGGATTAAAACTTACAAAGTAACCCGACTGCGGGCGAGACTCCACTAAACCCTTTCCTTCAAGATGATAGTAGGTTTGTAAAATGGTGCTGATACTCACATTATGCTCCTTGCTCAACATGCGTACAGATGGCAGTTTATCACCAATATGCAACACATCATCCATTATTTGTTTCTCTATACTTTCTGCTATCTGTAAGTATAAGTGCTCGTTTTTCTGCTTTGTTATGGTCTTCATAAAACAAACTGTTATGGTCTAAAATACAAAAATTGTATCTGTTTTATTCCATAAAATTATTTCAATTTTGCTAATAGAAAAATTAAAATGCACAGTCAAGGCAAGGCATATATAGCACTCATTTTCATCTGCATAGTATGGGGCACCACCTACCTGGCTATACGTGTAGGGGTACTTGCTTACCCACCGTTCTTGTTTGCAGGCACACGACAATTTATTGCAGGCATTATCCTTGGCATTAGTGCACTTGCGATCAACAAGAATAAAGACCTGTCGCGCAGGAATATTTTAAGACAAATGCTGGTGGGATTTTTGATGCTGAGCATAGGTAATGGTTTTGTAACCTATGGCGAAAAATATGTTTCCAGCGGATTGGCTGCACTGATATGTGGGATGATGCCATTATTCTCAGTTATTATCAACCTGGTCTCTTCAAAAAAAGAACACTTAAATGCCGCTATTGTAGCTGGTTTATTACTTGGTTTTTGCGGCGTAGGGTTGATATTCAAGAACAATATTGCCGACCTGGCCAATAAAGCTTATTTAGGTGGCATATGCTGTGTTTTCGTGGCAAGTTTTTCATGGGCTGTAGGCAGTGCAATCAACAAGAAACACAAAAGCCCGGTTAACCCTATATTCAATTCTGCATTGCAATTATTTTTTGGTGGGTTATTTATGTTAATTGCCAGTCCTGTTTTAGATGGTGCATATACTTTCCCGCTGTGGCAACCACAGGCATTAATGTCGTTGATATATCTTATCACCTTCGGTTCTGTGCTGGCCTATGCCGCCTATATGTATGCATTCAGTGCGCTGCCTGTAGGTATAGCTACCATATATGCTTATATCAATCCCTTGGTGGCTGTTATATTAGGCTACCTTATATTAAAAGAACCATTGACTATTTATACTGCCTTTTCATTCCTTGCCATATTTGCCGGGGTATATCTGGTGAACAGGGGGTATAAGAAACAGCATTCAGATAATGCAAAAAACATTAAAGATAATGCGCTTGTAGTAGGCGTACCAATAGAATCCTGACTTTAAAAAACCACTGCAGTATGGATCCCATTTTAATTAACCCACAAACGGAAAGAGTAGTGACAGACACTAAATCACTCCCTTTTGGCAAAGTGCCTACAGAACACATGTTCATTGCCGAGTATCGCGATGGTGCATGGCATAACAGCCGTATAGTACCATTCGAGAACCTGACGCTTAGCCCATTCGCACTCTGCCTTCATTACGGGCAAACAGTGTTTGAGGGTATGAAGGCTTTTGCAATGGACAACGGTCAAATAGCTGTCTTCAGACTGGATAAACATTACGACCGCTTCAATAAATCGCTGCACCGTATGTGCATGCCGGCAGTACCTAAAGATCTGTTCACAGAAGCGATAGACCAGCTGATAGCACTGGATGCAGACTGGATACCCCATGATGCAGACGGTTCCCTTTACATGCGTCCGTTCATGATAGCAACCGAAGACAGGATAGGCGTAAAGGTATCAGATGAATTTTTGTTCATGATTGTGTGCTCTCCTGCATACCAGTATTACGCGAATCCTCTGAAAGTGAAAATTGAAAGCCGCTTTGTACGTGCTGCTGAGGGCGGTACCGGTTTTGCAAAATGCGGGGGTAATTATGGAGCATCGTTCTACCCTACCCAAATGGCACGCGAAGCTGGCTACGACCAGGTGCTATGGACAGATAGCCGGCACCATGAATTCATAGAAGAGTCTGGCACTATGAACATGATGTTCTATATAGACAATGTGCTCATTACCCCGCCGCTATCAGGGACCATACTGGATGGAGTAACCCGCGATTCATTGCTTACCCTTGCCAAGGCAGGCGGTATTGCTGTTGCAGAACGTGCCATTAGTTATCACGAGATCATGAAGGCACTGGAAGAAGGTAAGCGTGTAGAAGCGTTTGGCGCCGGCACAGCCGCTGTTATTGCACCGATAGAAACAATTGCCATCGGCAACAAGCAATATACCTGCTACATACAGCCAGATGCACTCATGTATAAATTACAGAAAGAGTTGTACGAGATCAGAAAAGGGTTAGCTCCAGATACGCATCACTGGAACCACATTATTCCGCAAAAGATGGCGCAGCACTAAGCAATTGCTCACGCACTATATCATTGGCCGTTTTCATCTCTACAATGAAGGCGGCCAATTTTTCTGTATCTACATCCATTTGCGTCAGTGAAAGGTTCAATTCTTTTGCACCCAGGCTTTTGGTAAACAAAGCCATTTTCTTATAAATATTGCCTTTACCATTTGCAGGCTTAAAATTATCATCAACAGCAAGGCATATATACCTCCTGCCATATACAGAAAGTGCATAGGCTTCCTTTATTATATGCCAGCCAATGATGCCGTTGTGGACCCGGCCATCATAGATCCCATACCTGCTCAATACAATACGGGGGCGCCTGTCTAAAATGATGGACAAGTTGAACAGTACTGGTAATGCAAATAAAATACAGCCTACCCACAAAGGCCAACTTACCCCTAAGTGCTGAACATAAAAACAGGCGGCAAGCAGCACTAAAAAAAGCACGATTCGTTTTGCGGGCCTGGTTATGCTGTTATATAGTTTTATCTGTTTCAACAGTTTTTATATTTTTACTTTCATCACTACTTTCTTCACCCTCGCAGGCGTATCCATTTGTATGCAGGGCATATGCAGATCGCCCGGGTAAAATATCATAAAGGTACCAGCATCCATTATCGTAATAAATGAAGGTGCATCCGGAAACAGCATAAAATCGGTCTCATCGCTATACGCCTGCTTAGATGCTACCTGATCGTTCAGCAAAGCATGACCTACCTGCTCCGCCCCATTTACCATATACTGTACATCAATATACTTTTTATGAGCTTCCATAGCACAGTCGCTCATTGGCTTGGTATCATACTCCTGCACCATAGCAAACAGGTTTGTTCCATCTATTTCATACTTACCCACAGGCAGGGTTGCTACATCTGTAGTGTGCAGGTATTCAAAAGCCTTCTTTATACCTTCATGTAGTGAGGTATAGAGGTAACTTTTTTTTAAACTATCAATTACCATATAGTACGTAAATGGCTGAATGAATGACTAAATTAATTTGAAACAATAAGATAATAGAATAAATGTTTTTGGCAACTATTTTGTGACATATACATAGGCACCACACCCTTTCTCCTCAATGCTGGCTTTAATTGCCATATGTTTTAACACTCCGTCCTTGCAGGCATTCATCTCATCGGGGTTACCATTGGCATAAAGAAATCCAAATTGTCCGCCTGTTTGCACAATGGCCTCACAATTTGGGCCATACTTCAGCACATGCGCATACTTTAATGTTTGCCACTGCCCACGTGCCGGGTGTATCTCAGTATAGTAAATAAAAGCCGGGGCAGCACCAAGATGCACGTACACATCTTTCGCGGTCAGTTTATTGTTTTCCAGCAGCTTCATGCCATCTGTTATTTCTTCGTTTCTTAAAGGTTTAACCAGCAATTTTAACTGGTTATGATTGAATGCTCCAATACAGGCAACAGCTACAGCAATACCCAAAACAATTTTTGACCTCACTTGCAACACAAAATTAAACCCATAACCTATAAGCAATAGTATAAAAGGCATAATGAACAAAGACACCCTCGGTATCAGTGAAAATTGGCTCAAACCTGCAGCTACATACAAACATACAATAGGTACTACCACAAGTAAAGCCTTTTCCAGCTGTTTACGAAACAGCATATAACCACCGACTAGCAACATAAGGCCGTTAAATATGGTAACAAGAGCGGTATAGCCACCAGCTTCAGAAAGCAGGTTGCCCACGAGCTGTATGTTGTGCTGCAATTGTAACAGGCTAACCGGTATTAAAAAGATAAAATAGTCTTTATGGAAATTATGCAGGTATTCAGAATCAGCCTGGGGTTTTAGAATGGTTGTATAATAGAACAAGAACTGCATCAGCCATAATATACTTACAATAATTACCGGCATCAGCTTTTTTGAGTCTTGTTTTATAGCTGTTGTTCCGTAGTACACGCCTATGCCTGCCAGCACAAATACAGATGGCATAGACGACCATATACTCAATGTACCCAGCAGGAACCATATTGCAACAAAGCGGATCATTGTGTTCCCCAGCACGTCTATTTTCATTGCCAGCCATACCAACAGCAGGCAAATAAAAGCATCGGGCATATATTGTTTTACCTCCGTCGAATATCGTACAAATATCAACCCTGTGGCGAAAAGAAATAAAGGATACAACAATCCCTTTTTGATGTCAAAAGCTTTCATAACAGCCATAAACAGGAGCAAGGAACCAATGCCCATCAATAAAGTATATAAACGGAAAGCATACTCTCCAAAACCAAATAGTATTGCACTTACCTTCAATATCCACAGGAAGATAGGTGGTGCATATTGTTCATAGCTCAGCGGCATGGCCAGTCCCGCAAAAGTGCGCTCATATACATTGCGGGCTATATTGGCCTCATCTATAAACAGGTTGCGGTTTTGCAGGAATACCACAACACGCAAGAGTATTCCTATCCCTATTATTAACCAGGTTGCAATTGCCAACCAGCGCTCATTTTTGTTATTCTGTTGTATATGGCTCATTCCAGCTTTGTACGGGTGCAGTCAAAAATACTGCGCATAAAAGTAAGCAAGTTTCGGGTCGGTTATTGTGCGGCACATCGATACTTTTGTATCATCAATTAAAAGTTTAAGTGATGAAGGAACAGGATAAAACCAATTACCAGCGTATAGAAACCGCAATAGGGTACATAAAAGACAATTTCAAAACCCAACCCAGCCTTGATGCAGTTGCAGAAATGGTACATTTAAGTCCGTTCCACTTCCAGCGGCTGTTTACAGAATGGGCAGGAGTAAGCCCCAAAAAGTTCCTGCAATACATAAGTATAGACCATGCAAAGGCCATGCTTAACAGCCATGCCACCTTGCAGGATGCGGCTTTTGAGACCGGGTTTTCAGGTACCGGTCGTCTGCACGATCTCTTTATTAGTATAGAAGGTATGACACCGGGAGAATACAAAAACGGTGGTGAAAGCCTCACTATAACTTATAGTTTTGCGGGTACCCCTTTTGGTAATATTATTGTTGGTGCAACGCAAAAAGGCATATGCCACATTTCGTTTGCTGATGAGGAAGAAGAAGGATTGATAGCACTAAAACAAGCTTTTCCCAATGCGAGTTTCCAGCAAGCGATCAATAATGCCCAGCTAAATGCACTGGATATTTTTACCCACAACTGGAGTAAACTGGATGAAATAAAACTGCACCTTAAAGGCACTCCATTTCAGATCAAAGTTTGGGAAACACTGCTAAAAATACCTGCCGGTCGCCTGGCTACATACGGCAGTATTGCAAAGCAAATACAACAACCCACTGCTTCAAGAGCCGTAGGTAGCGCTATTGGCGATAACCCAGTGGCTTTTTTGATACCTTGCCACAGGGTAATACAATCAACCGGTAAGTTTGGCCAATACCATTGGGGCAGCAACCGCAAAACAGCAATAATTGGCTGGGAAGCAGCACATACTAATCCTGATGCACAAAAATAGCCTTGGCGTAATAAAGCACAGCACTATAACGAATGAGCAACTCAGAAGCCTTATCAGGCAGAAGAAGGTGCTATATGGAGGGAATTTGAAACTAAAAATTTATGGTCATCTCAGCTGCTGGTCAGGAAAACGTATGAATAAAGTAAACAGGGTATTCTTTTTTACAGAACAAGCTGTTTTGAGCAATGGATACAGACCTTGCGGCAATTGTATGCCAGCAGAATATAAAACGTGGAAGAATGGACTTATTTAATTGCAATCTGGAACAGAACCTTTTACCATATAATGGAACAGTTATCTACTTTGGGCGGATAATAGATGCCAGTAGTGCTACACAATACTACCAACGCCTCATGGATACAATTGCCTGGAAAAATGATGAGGCCCATATTTTTGGCAAACATTTTATCACCAAACGTAAAGTTGCCTGGTATGGCGATGCTCATTATTCTTACACTTATTCTAACACTACAAAAGAAGCCCACCTATGGACACCCGAACTATTAGAGTTAAAAGCAATTGTAGAAGGAATGACGGGAGACCAATTCAATTCCTGCCTGCTCAATCTCTATCACGATGGAGATGAAGGTATGGCCTGGCATAGCGATGATGAAAAAACACTGGGTAAGGACACAACCATTGCATCTTTAAGTTTTGGTGCTGAACGCAAATTCAGTTTCAAACATAAAGCCACAAAGCAGGCTGTTTCATTACAATTGGAAAGCGGTAGCCTGCTCGTCATGCAAGGCACCACACAAACCCATTGGCTGCACCGCCTGCCGCCATCTAAAAAAGTCAAAACCCCAAGAATAAACCTGACATTCAGAACAATGATACCCGCGGTTTAGTGAATCTACAATTCGACCACTATCCTTTTTGAATAGTTCAAACAAGCCTGTTCGCTACCTGATTAACTCTACACTACCCTTCTTAAAATAGATATCAGAACTGCCCCCAACGATCTTATACTTTAGCATCCAATAATAGGTGCCCATATCAACAGGTACCCCATGAAACGTGCCATCCCATCCTTCATTGTTCAGGCGGCTGATATACAGGAGTTGTCCCCACCGGTTATACAATTCAAGGTTCACTACCAATACGTTAGGGTTATCAGTTATGATGTGGAATATATCATTCTTTCCATCCCCATTTGGAGTAAAAGCATCGGGTAGCCATAGGTCGTGCGGTATATCTACCACCTGTAATTTATAAATGCAGCTGTCCTTGCACCCTCCATTGCTCACCACACAATGATATACATTGTAATAATACTTTGCATCAATGTCTATACTCTGGCAATTGCTGCACACCAATGAATCATCGAGGTACCAGGAAGCAGTGAGGGCATCGGCACAGGCGGAAAGTGTAATATCTGATTTATAGGGCACACTGAGTGTAGTATCGGCAAAACGGGGCACCGGCTTACTGAGCACTACCACCTGGCTGGCAGCGGTAGCGGTACCACCGGCATTTTCTACCGCCAGGTTTATTGGATATATCCCTGCCTTACTGTAGCATACAGTACCCGTAGGTTGCTGTACCGAAGAATCTGGGAACGCCCCCGGACAAGACCAGATAAATTGCTGCGGGTAATTATCAACCCTTGCTGAGATATTGATACAGTCACCCTCGCAAATAGTGTCCTTGTCCAGCTCTATCCCGGCTACTATTGGCACACAAAAATGCACATTCGTAGTGTCGCCTACACTGCCACATGGGCTGGTTGCCTGCACCCAGTAAGTGCCAGGCCTGGTTATAGTAATATCCGGAGTGGTAATACCATTACTCCACCTGATGTTATCTAACATAGAGGGTACAGAAAATGCAGCACTGTTCGCTTTGTTACAAATGAGTGTATCGGCTGGCAGATTGATAGCATAGCTGGCCGGCGTATAGATGTGCATACTATCTGTAAATACACCACACTGGTTGGTTGCCTGCACTATATAAGTACCATTGTGGGTAGCCACAATACTATTGGTAGTTTCACCTGTTGACCACAGTACTTGTGCAAAACCGCTATCTGCTGAAAGTATCAATGTAAAAGGACCTGTACTGCAAATAACCGTATCATCTCTTAGCTTCACACTCACGGGCAGTAACGTAACAGCTACGGGCTGCGATGATACTACAGCACACACTCCTGCCTGTACACTTACCTGGTAAGTACCTGCTGTGTTGGTTTGATATGTATTGCCTGTAGCGCCAGGTATTACAACTCCATTCTTTTGCCAGGTATAGGTATATGTGGCATTTGCCGGAGTTGTAAAATGCAGTATATCGCCAGTACATAAAAACTGATCAGTACCAGGCTGTAAATTTACAATGGGTGCCGGATCTACAGTAATAGATACTGGCTGCGAAACCGCAGTACACCCACCATTAAATATCCTTAGGGTGTAAGTACCCTGCTGGGTAGCGCCAAGTGTTGGTGATATATTGCCGGGAATGACATTGTTGTTCAGTAGCCATTTGTATGTATAAAGAGTATCTGTATTGGCATAAAGGAAAGCTGTATCGCCCATACATATTTCCTGTTTTGATGCTGTAATAGATGCTACAGGCCTTACCAAAACATTTACTACTACGGGAGATGAGGTTATTACAGGACATACCCCGCTTTTTACTGTAACAGTAAAAGTGCCAGCTACAGTATCATTATAGGTACTCACAGCAGCACCGGGTATTATATTCCCGTTATGCAGCCAGGTATAGGCATAGGCTGTATTTGCTACTGTATTGAAGTGCACTGTATCGCCGGTACAAACTACCTGTTTGGTAGCTGGCAATAAATTAACAACCACTTTGGGGTCAACGGTGATAAACAGTGCCGGGGCAATTGCTATACACCCGCCGTTCGATACAATAACCTTGTAGCTACCTTGCCGGGTAACACTCAATACAGGCGATGTATTGGCCGGCACCGTGCTATCGTTGTAAAGCCAGGTATAGGTATAGCCCACTCCCTGATTGGCATATATGTTTGCTGTATCGCCTGCACATATTTCCTGTACAGGCGCATTTGTGCTGGCTACCGGTATAGGGATATTACTTACCATTACATTGGCTGAAGTATCGGCTTTGCATGGCCTCCCTTGTATATACACCTTGTAATTGCCGGGTTGTGATGTAACATAACTGATATAAGTAGCCCCCGGAATAACCGTATCGTTTTTAAACCATTGATAGGATGCCATCTCTGTTGCACCTTGCGCCAAAAGTATGGTCGTATCGCCGGGGCATATGCTTAAATGAGGCGAATACACACTTGCATGCAAAGGCAAATTGGGGTTGACAGAAAAGAATATAGAATCGCCATAGGTAGTACATCCGGTACCGGTATCGCTAGCTACAGGCCTGTAGTCTATAATATCATAAATATATTTTGTGTAGCCAGTATCAGAAGGTTCAAAATAACCATAGCTGTCCCCATATTCAAAAAGGCTGGCATACCATTGATATTTATAACCTGCGACCGGATTTGTAATGGTTAAAGTGACAGGATCATGATTACAATCCAGGCTCGCTACCGGCTTGGGTGGATTTGCGTTTGCGGTAATTATAGTGCTGTCTGTAATAGGCAACATACATTGTGGAGTAATAACGGTAACACGATAAATACCAATGTTCTGCATGCCCACATTAGTTATAACAGGGTTCCACACAGAAGATGTAAAACCTCCCGGCCCTGTCCAGCTATAAGTGGCACCGGGCAATTCTATCGCGGTAAGGTTTACGGTAGCGCCCACACAAGGAGTGTAACTGCTGCTGCTAATAAGCCGTGTATGTTGCAGGTCTAAAATTTTTAGCGTCTGCACGGCAAAAGCGCCGCAGGAGTCCTGGACTTTAACATCATACATATCATTGGCATTGCCACCAAAATTGGTGAATATACCTGTGGTATTGGTGGCCAGGTAAGGACCATTGACAGCATTACCTTGCTGCGCAAGATAGTAGTTGTAATGCACCGGTGCCAGGTAAGGCATTCCAGCCTTACCTTTAACATAGATCAGTCCCTGCCCCGGACCGCCGCCCTTACACAAAAAACCTTGAGAATTATCCAGATCTACAGTAACCGGGCTGGAGCTGTAAGTGAAAGCGTAACTTACAGTATAACTGTTAGGATATGGAAGGGCGTCATAATTACTATCAATTGATTGAGAATAGTCGGCACTTGTTGCTATAATTGTGTAAACACCGGGAGTACTTACTAAAAAGGAGTCACCAGCATTATACAATGTTGAGTTGCTCCAGGCTCCACCGTTTTTTGATACATCAAATCTGAATGGCATATTCTGTCCATTGCTGGTAGCTGTTCCTGTAGGGAATATCCAGAGCCCCTCGCAAGCTTGCCGTGTATGGCCAATGCCTATTGTATATTGATATAAATCTGCAGGGCCCACGGTAATAGGTAACAAATAGGTTCCGCAAGGGTCTGTTATCTTCCACACATAATTACCAGCCGGGAAACCGACTTTACCAATACCTGTAGGAGTCTGGTTTGATGTTGCGATATAGAGATTTCCGACCCAAATATTGTCTGAATATGAATATCCAGCCGGGCCACTAAACAGTTCGATCGTTCTTCTGGCCGATGTCGATATGCTCGTATAGAAGTCAAATTCAGTTATATAATTATTTAAGCCTGTTCCTTTGTTTACCGCACTCACATGATATGGGTTGCCGGTTATTGGTGTGGTGCCAAATTGTCCTGTCCCTGAATAACCATCGCCGGTGGTATAGCTAAGTGAATAATTACCAATAGGCAGGTTTGATGTTGGGAAATTAACACCTGAGATATATGGGCCATAGTGGGTTCCATTGTCGGTATTGGTCATAGAATAGGTTACAGGAGTGCATACAACTCCCGTAAATGATGTGAAACCTTTAAAATTTATGTTACAGTTCTGGTCGGTACTAATAGCGATAGCTGGAAAGGGTATGGTTTGTGTAAATCGCATGATAGTACCACAGGGTGACTTTACACTATATGTAATGACCTGCCCATAGTAATCTTTTAAAGTTTTGCCCGGTGGCAGATTTATTATGAATGGCTGTGTATTAAAATTAGTAAAAACCGTGGCTGGGGTAATACTACCTACCTGTGCCGAAATTTTAAACAAAGTATCGGATTGATACGACTGCCAGATGGTATTGCGCATGTCTGGCTTTGTTATGATCAAGGTGTCGCAACCTAAACTTTGTATATCGGAATAGTTTAGTTGAAATGTAGAAAGATCAAGATCACCAATAGTGACAGTTAAGGGCACTGTACCATTGTTACAATAGTCAGTAGCCTGCAAAACATAATTTCCTGAAGGAAGATTACCAATGCCATAGCCTGAGGATGAAAAGTTAAAAACTACAGGACCGGAATAAGAGGCCGGTGCGCTTATTATTTTCAGTGAATACGGAGGCTTACCATCATAAACGCTTCCATAAATTTGCCCAAATGCGCCGCAATTTATTGAATTACGTCCTACAGAAGCAGTCAGTCCAGGTGGTGTATAACTACCGGGTATAACAACACGTGACGTTTTGCCCACGAAGTTTCCACTACAGGTGCCTACCACACTTACAGGGTACGCACCAGCCGGGATATTACTAAAGGTTGAGGAATTATTTAGTGGTACCGAAAAACCATTTGCGGAGAGCGGTATCCCATATTGCAGGTTGGTGATATTTGCAGCATCCGGCCCTGAGATAGTAACACCGGAACTGCCATTACCTGCACAAGAACTGGCTGCAATAAGATGAGCAGAAATAGTCCAGTTATTACATTGCGCCCATAAAGTCCCCGGCAACACCATCATTAAAATGAATGACCATAAACCCACCCTTATTTTCTCTCCTGATATCATACCTTTTATTTGTAACTGTTTATCCAAGCTATCCGTTTCTAAAATAGGCACGCCTCAACTGACATCACACCTACTACTTATAAGACGGTTAAAATTATCCCATTCCTTGTTTATACAAAAAATAAAAAGACCGCTGCAGTTGCAGCGGTCTTTTCTATTCATAAAGCTTTATATGCGTGGATTACTGTCCGTCGCCTTCTTCAGCTTTCTTCATCTTATCTTTCAGTGCAGCTAGTGCGCCCAAGTCACCAAGTGTTGGTTTTTCAACCTTGCTCTGTATGTTCTTTACAGCTTTCTTGGTTTTGTCGCTTTCGGCAGCAGCTTCTTTCTTTTGCGATTCCTTTTCTTCTACCTTACCCTGTTCCCACACTTTGCTGTGCGAAACCATGATACGTTTGTCGTTGCGGTCGAATTCGATGATCATGAAAGGCAGTGTTTCATCTACCTCAACATTTTCACCATCTTCTTTGCGCAGGTGGCGTGCAGGAGCGTAAGCTTCCAGGCCATATTGCAGCTGTACAGATGCACCCTTATCGTCCTTCCTTGTTACGCTACCTTCGTGGATAGAGCCAATTGGGAAGATGGTTTCAAATGTATTCCAAGGATCTTCTTCCAGCTGTTTGTGACCAAGGGCCAGTTTGCGGTTTTCCTTGTCTATAGACAGGATCATTACTTCTATGTTGTCACCAACCTTCACAAATTCGCTTGGGTGGTTATAACGCTTGATCCAGCTCAGGTCGCTGATGTGTATCATACCACCTATGCCAGTCTGCAGTTCTACAAACACACCATAAGGAGTAATGTTCTTTACAACACCATTGTGACGGCTGTCAACAGGGAACCTGTTTTCAATAGTATCCCAAGGATCTTCAGTCATTTGCTTGATAGACAAGCTCATCTTGCGCTCGTCCTTATCCAGCGTTACAACAACTGCTTCAAACTCTTCGCCCATTTTGAAGAATTCTTTAGCGTTGATTGGCTGTGAAGACCATGTGATCTCAGATACGTGAACCAGACCTTCAACACCTGGCATAATTTCCAGGAATGCGCCGTAGTCTTCAATGTTCACAACTTTACCCTTAATATGAGCGCCTTCTACTATTTCAGCAGGCAGGTTATCCCATGGGTGAGGAGTAAGTTGTTTCAAGCCCAGGCTGATGCGTTTTTTCTCGTCATCGAAGTCAAGAACAACCACATTCAGTTTCTGTCCGTTTTCCAGTACTTCGCTTGGGTGCGTTACGCGGCCCCAGCTAATATCGGTAATGTATAGTAAACCATCAACACCGCCGAGGTCGATGAACGCACCGAAGTCGGTAACATTCTTAACGGTACCTTCCAGTACCTGGCCTTTTTCAAGCTGTGAAATGATAACGCTGCGCTGCTGCTCAATATCGCTTTCGATAAGCGCTTTGTGAGATACAACGGCATTACGGATGGTTTCATTGATCTTAACAACTTTGAAATCCATTGTTTTACCCACATACTGATCGTAGTCAGTAACAGGCTTAACATCGATCTGTGAACCGGGAAGGAATGTTTCAAGGCCATAAACATCCACAATAAGACCGCCTTTGGTCTTAGATGTAATGGTACCTGTAACCACTTCGCCTGTTTTGTAGAAGTCAACGATCTTCTGCCATGCACGCAGCTGGCGGGCCAGTTTGCGGCTCAGGTGAAGGTGACCGTGACGGTCTTCTTTTTCAACTACCATCACTTCAATGTCTTCACCGATCTTCACTTCCGGCATATCGCGGAATTCGTTCAGTGAAACAAGGCCATCAGATTTGAAGCCGATGTTGATGATAACGTCTGTTTTAGTGATACCAACTATAGTACCCCTAAGCAGTTCAGACTCTTCAATCGTCTTGAAGGTACTGTCATAAATTACTTCCAGCTTTACGCGGTCTTCTTTACCGTAAGAAGCTACGTTGCGTTTGTCCACGCTCCAATCGAAATCGTCGTGTTCAGTAGCAGATGGTGCCTCGTAGTAAGCCCTTTGCCTGCGTGACTGTGCGGCTTCTTCGTGTGCAGGTTGTGCCAGTTCGTGTGCTGTGTCAGCATCTACATTCTGTGCAGTTTCCTCAGTTGATGCCTGAGGTGTAGTAGAGTCATTATGCTCTTGTGGTGTAGCGGGTTGCGCTTCTTCATGAACATTTTTAGTTGACTCTTCGTTCGTTTGATTTTGGATAGTTTGTTCTTCCAATTTTTTGGTCCTCCTTTTTAAAATAGATTTTTGGGACTGCAAAGATAGAAGATATTAGGAAAATAAGAAAATTTAAATCCTATTGCGGAAGAAGAAAGTTTTTCACTTGAATATTACAATTTGAGCGCTAAAAGTTGACGGAGGTTAAAGTAATTGTTCCAGCTACAAAAGAATAAGGTCCAAGACCTGGCCCCTTAGAAGCACTGGCTATTTCAACTTCCTTCACTAATCCCTTAGATGAGTAGTAACAACTATATGAAAGCCCATTGTACAAACTATACAAATTAAGCAAGCAACAATTAAATTGGCCAGCAGGTGTAGTGACCTTATAAAAGTTTCCCCAGGTAGCAGAATAATTACTTTGGTAATAAACAACCACACTTGAATCACCGGTTTGCCATGTAGCATTAGTTGCCAAAGGGAAAGATAATACATGAACTGCGGGTTTAAATATGTGGAGCGAATCGAGAAAAGAATAATATCTATTTGCTACTAAATAATAACCATCGCTCCTATTTGCATAATAAGATGTTGATATTGTACTGTCTCCAATCATATCAACCCTTGCTGCCCGCTCACTATTGATCATAGTATCTGCAACTACCTTTACAGTATAAATTATATTACTCCCTGTCGTATAAGTCCACGTGTTGCCAACTTTTAACGGGAAGCTATCTATTTGGATTGGCGGACCTGGGATTGTATCTGTAAGCGTTGGATAATCGTACTTAGTGTTGCTGGAAAACTGGGATTTTGTACAAGACATGAAACATGCCAACAATATAAAAACTATTATATTTTTCATAAGGTTATAGAATGATCGAATAAATGCATGAAATATTGTCTATATACAAAGTAGAATAAACTATAAGAGACAATAATGGAATAATAATTTGGGAACGAAATTAAGGGTCTTAAATTAGAAATTTACAGATGTAAGTATGGTAGTGCTATAAATAAAATATACTCCACCTACATGCTGTATTCCATTAACACCAAATGTTAGTTTTTTTACCAATCCTTTGGAGGAATAATAACTATAGCTTGGTATTCCATCATCCATACTCAATCGACAACAATTGAATGAACCGGCAACAGTTGTTATTCTATCATAATCCAGCCACTGCCAACCAAAAGCTTCCGGATATCTCACATTAGTAGAGTCAACCGTATTCCATGTATTATTAATTACATTTGGCAAGGCTAATATTCTATTTGGTTTGGCCAAAACGACTAATGAATCAGGATTGAGATATCTATTTGCCAATAGGTAGTAGCCATCGGCCCTGTTGCTATAGTAAGCAATTGATAGAAGGCTATCGGTGTAGGTGTAAACTTTGGCAGCTCTTTCCCCCTTAATTATTGTATCCGCAACAACCTTTACACTATAAAAATAACTTTGTTCATCAGACGTATATAAATACTGCCAGGTATTACCAACAGCAAGGGGAATACTATCAATTTGAATGGCTGGTCCTAATGTATCATGCAATAAGGATTGTGGAGTGTTTGGTTTTGGACCATTATAGGTGGGTGCCTTCGAACACGATGCCAGAACACAAAATAACATAGCAAAGAATAAGCAGTATTTCATAGGTACAATAAACATACGATATGTCGAATACTTATGCAAAAAAAGATATTCTACCAGGCACTTACATACTTAACATAACTAACGAAGAGGGGTAAAATTATATAGCGGAGAAGGACTGAAACAATAGCTTGTTTCTACCAGTTCTTTATACTCCTGTACATCACCGCCTGCTGCGGTGCAAAACAGTCACCGCCAACAGGCAGCAAGCTAATGCGCCATTGCAGAGTTTTACCTTGTGGAGTTAGTACTGCTACTCCATTTTTAGCGCCATAGAAGCTGTTGAAGGTAAGTACTATAGAATCACCTGTTTTGTGGCCAAACATATTGTAGCTGGTATTAAACTCACAATCCAGCTTGTTGCCTTTATCATACGCAGCACAGTACTGCCCGTACACCGAATCTTTAAGCTGTATCAGGTTTATTTTAAAAGACTTGGTAGTATCTCCACTTTCCCAATACCAGTCGCCGGTAAAGCCGCTGGCATTTTTAATATTGGTACTATCGCCGGTGCGCATACTTTGGGGTTTAAACATGTCGCGGCACGATGTACAGCAAAAAGATACCAGTATTAAGAAAGCTAATAATTTGTACATTAGTATTTATCTAATTTATATTTCGGCTATCCGATGGGCAAAGATAACATCTTCCCCAGCCTATTCACTCATTAGTGCACTTCCGGGTATGATATTTATCATTGTTATTTTTTTATAAAAGTCAGAGTTTGCCCTCTCGAAAAAAGGTAATTTTATAATCAGGAAAGAGGGCAGGGGAAAAGACGATTTATAGAAAATACACAATTATGGAATACAAGGATTACTATAAAATACTGGGAGTAGCTAAAACTGCCACAGCCGACGAAATAAAGAAAGCCTTCCGTAAACTTGCCGTAAAGTACCACCCCGACAAGAACCAGGGCGATGCCAAAATGGAAGAAAAATTCAAGGAAGTAAACGAGGCAAATGATGTGCTGGGTGACCCGGAAAAACGCAAGAAATACGATGACCTGGGCGAAAACTGGCAATACCAGCAGCAGGGCAACCCGAATGCGGGCCAGTACCGCAGGCAGCAAAGCCAGGGCAACGACTATTATGGCGGTGGCGATGATGGCCGCTTCTCCGATTTCTTTGAATCTATATTTGGCCATGATGCTTCAGGTTTTGGTAACGCGCGGCAACGCAGCTACCAAATGAAGGGAGAAGACCTGCAGGCCGAGGTAGAAATAAGCCTGGAAGAAGCATTTAACGGCACCAGCCGCCAGTTTACAGTAAATGGCCAGAAACTGAACCTGAAAATAAAACCAGGTATAACCGATGGACTTGTACTGCGCCTGGCGGGGAAAGGAAACCCTGGCAGCAATGGTGGTCCTAACGGCAACCTGCTTATAACCGTACATGTATTGAAACATCATCGCTTTGAACGCAAGGAGAACGATCTGTATTTTGATGAACTGCTGGATGTATATACGGCAACACTTGGCGGCAAACTATCTGCCCACACAATAGATAAAACACTTAACATTAATATACCTGCCGGTACAGACAGCGGTAAAAGCTTCAGACTAAAAGGGATGGGAATGCCGTTGTATGCTGACCCCACCCAACGTGGTGATGCATACGTGCGGGTAATGATCATTGTGCCTAAAAACCTTACAGACGAAGAAAAAGAGTTATTTAAGCAATTAGCTGATAAAAACCATCATCATGCTTAGTATATATGACCATCTGGATGATATCATTGATGAGCTGCACTACAGCCGCATTCCGCTAAGGCACCTGGCCAGTGAACTGATTAGCGAATTTGGGTATGAGAACGAACACATGAAGGATGCACTGGAAAAAACATTCGAATTGTGCTTTATGATGGATATACCCATAGACCTGCACTTTAAAAAGGTGTACTTGTATGAAGGAGAATCCTTACTTACAGACTGGATGCTGAGCGACCTGGCCAGTTACATGTTGCTCATGAATGGGGATATACATAACCCTAACGTTGCTAAAGCCCGTTTGTACCTATTGCACAAAAAGTCGGCTTAATGATTAGGAATTACAGGCTCTTTAAGAAATCTATGATCTTAAGAGCAGCCATTGCATACAATGGTATGCCAGCTGTTGCCAGGAAGAGTGGAAACAAAATTCTGAAGAGTAGCGCGTTTTTTACCATAACAAGCAGCTTTATTAGTAATACTATTGTTATGTAAAAATGATGCTTTGTTACACCACAGAAAAGTTTAGAGCATCCTTTAACAGCGGTTTTATATCTGGTTAACCGCGAGTTAACAAGATCAAAGATGCATAATCAAACATTTAAAATAGTAAACCGGGTGTACAGCCCGGTTTACCAGTCGTCATTTATCATTAATTAATCGCCAAGCCACTCCCTTAAAGGTTGATACCTTATTTCATTACAACGGGATGGGGTTCATTACTGAACAGGCTGAGCTGTATTTGTGTAAGACTATTTAATACAAAGAAATTTGTGCATTTGCGCAGATCTTCCTGAGGTATATCTAGCACTGTATGGCTGACGGGTATTTTATTATCCGCACCAATTTGAATATTATAAGTATTAATTGCATTTTTTAGGTGTGCCAAAAGCTGATATGCATTACTTGTCTCCGGGAAGTTTACATTGCGCTCGTGAATAATAATATCCCTTTGCTCAAAATCAACGGGTACAACCGCCTCATCAAGGTCTTTACTTAAGATAATGTGCTTGATCTGTTCACAGCAGGAATTTATCTCCATAGTCAATTTATTAGTTACAACAGACTGTATACCGCTGTCATGCTGCATCTTCCTGAGCAACTGTTCGTTTTTAAGATAGGTATAGGTTTGCATAGGCAGTGGCTGATGCACACGTATAAGCGTAAACATCAAACCTGTTGCCCCTACCATCAATACTGTGGTAACTATGGTATTTACTTTTGTTTCAGCCTTGCGTATGCCAGTAAAAAAGTAAGTAGGTATCAGCAAAAAGGCTGATGTCCCTACCGTAGCAAACAACAATGCCGTACCTCCCTGCCATTGCCTTGCCACAAATAAGGTAGCCATACTGTATAAAACACCTACAATTGCAGCTATCACCAGTACTATTTTATTGCGTGCAGAATCTGTTTCTTTTACTTTCAGCACAACCAATAATGGAAGAAATATGAAACTAAATATTCCCATGGCAGCCATAAGAAATAATATTGTCCCCTGCCATGCCATGATCTTAAAAAAAGACCCAATTACAAACGCCGTCGCAGATACTATACCGCTAATGATCATTAATTTTTTCATTGTGTAATAGTTTTTGAATGTGAGTAAATTGATGGTTTCTTCTTCTATCTCGTGCAGTTCTTTTTTATAGAACTGTTTTATAACCTCATGATAAAAGCGCTCAAAGTCATCATCTTCTTTGAGCTTCTGCTCCACTATACAACAGATGTGATCCAGGAGGTTCAACTGCAGGTCCTCCATTTCAACTCCATTACGTCTAATATCGTTGAGGATGTATTCTATCTGTTGCTCGGTGATGCAATACATTAGGCTAGTTTTGTTTTTATATCCAATAAAAACTGCATAGTTTCCATAAAATCAGTAAACTCACTGATACGTTCCTGCGTGCGTGTTTTACCAGCCGGGCTAAGACTATAATACTTACGTACCCTCTTGCCTATATACTCTGTCTCGGTGGTTAGCAACCCTTCGCTTTCAAGCGCATGTAGCGTGGGGTACAGCGCACCTTCGGTTATTTGTATTTTATCTGTAGTCAGTTCCTTTACCCGCTGTGTTATCTCATAACCATACATTTTATCATTGTCGGTAAGTAGTTTTAAAACTATTGTTTTAAGAGTTCCTTTTATCAATTCTGAAGAGAAGATCATAGCATTTCATTTGTACCTAAGACAAAGATACATAAGAATATGATGCATTATTGTCAAATGCTAAAAATATTTCCAAAATCGCATAAAAAAAGCCTGTTGCTAAATGCAACAGGCCCCGGTACATACTATTTATATTTTACACTTTATATATCCAACCATGGGTATCGGCTTTGCGGCCATAACGTATGTCTGATAGTTCTTTTTTAAGCCAGTTGCAAGTTTCCCATGTTTCAGGGTCTGGTAGTTTCATGTGGTTTTCGTGAAAGGTGAGTTCTGCTATAGGTGCAATAGATGCCGCTGTACCCGTACCAAAAGCTTCTTTAAATGTCCCTGCCTTATAAGCATCAGCCAGTTCATCAATACTTATTGGGCGTTCTTCTACCTTCATTCCTTTTTCGCGAAGCAGCTTTATCACACTATCACGAGTCACACCTTCTAGTATGGTATCCTTTGCAAGATCAGGAGTAATAACGGTATCCCCTATTATAAAAAACACATTCATAGTGCCTATCTCCTGCACATATTTATGCTCATAACCATCTGTCCATAGTATTTGGTCATAACCCATAGCTTTTATCTGTTGGGTAGGGTACATACTCATACCGTAGTTGCCCGCAGCTTTGGTAAAGCCTATACCACCCGGGAATGCACGTACAAACTCATCTTGTACATATATAGACACAGGTTTGTTGTAGTAAGGTCCTGAAGGGCTGGTAATAATGATGAATGTAAACTTCTCTGCCGGGCGTACACCAATGAACTCATCCACAGCTATCATGAAAGGGCGTATGTATAACGATGTGCCATCAGCTGATGGTACCCAACCACGATCCAGGTCTATCAGCTGGCGCATACCTTCTACAAAAAGTTCTTCAGGCACATCGGGCATAGCCATACGTGCGGCAGAACGGTTCATACGCTTCCAGTTATCTTGCGGGCGAAATATAATTGGATTGCCCTGCGGGTCCTTATATGCTTTCACTCCTTCAAATATTGCCTGGCCATAATGAAAGAAAGTTGTAGCAGGGCTCAAACTTAAATTACCAAACGGAACGATCTCTGCCTTCCCCCATTCTCCATCTTCATAATGCGCTATCAACATATGATCTGAATACATTTTACCAAACTGTAAATGATCCATATCAACCTGGCCTAGCCGGCTGTGTTCTGTTTTCTTAACCGGAATATCTGATACTATACTGCGCATGTTTGAAATAATTTGGAGACGAATAGATTAAATTCGCACAAAGAAACAAAAATTTTCCGGTTAGCCCTTTCAAATGACCATTGCTAATATACTTCAAATGGACGCAATACCCGACATAATTAATACGCCTGTTATCCCGGCATCTGCCAACATATTCTGGGACGATTATAACGAGCCTGTACAACAGCGGCCATTGCTGGTGGTATCTACCCAACTGAACCAGGATAGTAACGAGTTGACACAGCTTACCAAAATGCTGCAGGCATGTAAACTTGGCGCAGAGGATTACAATTTGATAACCCTTGACGAAGGACAGAAAATAGCATGGTATAAACTAAAGGACACATACTCACCCAGGGCAGTCCTTATGCTGGGTATAATGCCCGACACGCTGGGCATGAATGCGCTATTGCGGATTAATGAGCCAAATCATTTTGCCGGGTGCATATTCATACCCACCCTATCTATAACCGACCTGGAAACTAAACCAGATATGAAAAGGCAACTCTGGAACACCGCGCTGAAGCCTGTATTTGTTGACGATCTTTACGATTATCAGGAAACCAAACAATAATTGTCGCCAGAACAGCTATTAAAAAAATATTGGGGCTACGACCATTTCAGGCCCCTGCAAAAAGATGCTGTCACCAGCATACTTAACGGACAGGATACGCTTGCCCTAATGCCCACCGGGGCAGGCAAATCGCTCTGCTACCAGGTGCCTGCTCTATGTATGGATGGCTTTTGCCTGGTTATATCGCCCCTTATCTCTTTAATGCAAGACCAGGTGGCACGCTTGCAGGAGGTAGGGATAATGGCGGAATGCATACATGCCGGACTTCAATACCACGAGGTGAAAGATATACTCAGCAACACAGTGCGTGGTACTTACAAGCTGCTCTATGTGTCGCCCGAAAGGTTACAAACTAAGCTGTTCAGCGAATACCTTCCCGAATTTAATATAAATCTTATAGCTATAGATGAAGCTCATTGTGTATCGCAATGGGGGTACGATTTTAGGCCAGATTACCTAAAGATCGCATCCTTAAGGACAATGTTCCACAACGTGCCTTTTATTGCCCTCACTGCATCTGCCACACAAGAGGTAGAACAGGACATTATCACTCATCTTCAACTTAACCAACCAGCCATACACAGGCAGAGCATAGCTCGCCCCAATATTTTCTACAAAGTACAATATACAGAAAACAAGAATGCTGAAGTGCTGAGTGCCTTACTGCCTAATGCTACAAGCATTATATATTGTCGCAGCCGCAGGCAAACAGAAGCCCTTACCAAGTACCTGAATCAAACAGGCCATGTTGCTATAGCCTACCATGCAGGGATGAAGAAAGCAGCGCGGGAAGAAGGGCAAAGAAAATGGATGGAGTTACCCGGCCAGGTAATGGTGGCAACCACTGCATTCGGGATGGGCATAGACAAAAAGGATGTGCGTACTGTAATACATTATGATACCCCCGAACATCCCGAAGCATACTACCAGGAAGCTGGTCGTGCAGGCAGGGATGGGCTACCAGCTATAGCATTAATGCTATATAACAGCAAGGACATGGAACGACTTGAAGAAAGTACAGACCTGCTTTTTCCACCTGATGCTTATCTCCGCGAAGTGTACCAGGCTGTTGTTGAATATTTGCAAGTACCCATAAGCGGTGAGCCAGACAGGTATTTCTCATTCAACCTGGCCGATTTTTGTAAGAAATTTAAATTACAGGCAACCAGGGCATCAAATGCACTGCGCCTGCTGGAACAAGAGGGTTTATGGACAATAACAGATGCCGTGTTCAGTCCGGCAACTATTCAGTTTGTTACCGACAGGCATGTATTGGATCAGTTGGTTAAAATAGAGCCATGGCTGCACCTGGTAAGCACAGCCTTACTAAGGTTGTATGGTACTATATACAGTTTCCCCACCACAGTGAATATAGATACAGTAGCCCGACAGGTACGAATGAACAAAAATGATGTGGAAAGGGCTATACAACAGCTCCACTCAATGCAGATATTAGAATACAATACTCCTGGTGAGGGGCCACAATTGTTTTTCCATCATTACAGGGTAGATAGTCGTCACCTCATCATCAATCACAAACGTATAACGATGCTCCGCAACCGCCACCTGGAGCGCACGAATGCTATGATAAGGTTCGTGAACGAAAAGGATACTTGTCGGGAAAGAATGCTGAAAACTTATTTTGGTGAACAGTCCACAAAGGATTGTGGTCATTGTGACATATGCTTAAGCAAAACAAATGCTATCCCCTTTGGCGATGCTGAATTGAGAATTGAAATATTAAAAGTATTGCAGCAACAAGGCCCAATTACGATCCAAAAATTGGTTAATCACTTTAATGTCGCAATAAAAACTCAAATTATTTCCTTGGTGCGGGAGATGATAGACGGGGACATTGTTACACTTAATAATGCAGGAATGTTAAGCCTCACAAAATGATATAAACCAAGTAATAGTCATAATTGACAACACATTTTCATATATACTTGTAAAACAAATACTTTAAAACCAATTGTTAGAATCGGGAATAGTACGAATGCCTCATAGAGGCTAAAGCTCTGTAGAAAATAAAGAACATGAGATGATGCGCTTCATAGATGCGCAACGTACCCGCAAAATGATTTATACCTGGGCACGCACTATACCGCAAATAAGTATCCCATTGGTATCATTCAAATGGTAATGAAAAAATATACCGCTCATCATATTCTACTTCAAAATCAGTAAGCATCTTTTTATACTCATCAAGAAATGTAATTTTTTGATGATGCACTTGCTGATTCTGAATATAATTTGCTACCTGATTTATTTGAGATTTTGAATGGCTAAAAGCGCCATAACCTTGCTGCCATTCAAATTTAAATAACGTAAACTTTTCTTTATTGATCCATTCTGATGATTCACCTTTAATCACTTTCATCATATCCGAAATAGAATGATTGGGGTTCAGACCAATAAAACAATGAAGGTGATCCGGCATATTATTTATGGCAAGCATTTTATGTCCTTTATTTTGAGCAATTGCGGTAATATAAAGCCGCAATCGTTCGTCCCATAACGTATTTAGCAATGCCCTCCTGTGTTGTACAGCGAAAACACAATGGATATATAATTGGGTATAGGTATTTGGCATAATGCAAAATTTGCTACCAATATATAGCATTCCGAAATGGTGTGCAATGGTAATATTGACCGATACGCAGATTGAAAATGTAGATTTTACGCATCGCATCTACGAGGCAAGACAGTTTTTATCGTATAGATTTTCTACAGAGCTTTTGCCTCTATGAGGCAGACTCTCGTTATAATGTGTGTATCTCATCCTAAGAAATAAACCACCACTTGACACAACCCTACATGCAGAGTAGCAATCAGTTTTAATATCCATAAACAAGCTGGCGTTTTTGCAAAATGTCTTGTATGAAATATGGATTTTTGATTGCTTTGTCTTCCAGCAGATCTATCGGTCGATTCAATGTATCCTCGAGAGAAAACTTAAAGTCATAATAGTTATCCGCGTATTGAAGAATATCAATAGGATCAACGTCACTATTATCAGTAAAATCGTCGGTTAACACTGAACCAAAAGCATATAGCCTCTTTACTTTGTGTTCAACACAAAAGGTTTTGATCTCATTGATATGCCTGTCGATTATCTCATTACAAACAAAAGTATAAAGAATTTATAAAGCATAGGGGCTGAAAATTTTCCAGCCCCTACACAGAATTCAATTCAAAAAATAATCCCTAATACTCAATCAGCCACTTCATTTTCTCAGCTACCTTATCTGCATTAGGCAGCATTGCAGCTTCCAGTGCTACGTTCATAGGCACTGCGGGTAAGTCCATAGCTCCTATGGTCTGTACCGGGGCATCCAGGTATGTGAAGCAATGCTGGGCTATGCGGCCTGCAAGGGCTTCACAAAAAGAATTGCGCAATTGCTCTTCAGTAAGCACTATACATTTGCCATGCTTCTTTACGGTATTGTATATCAGTTCTTCATCAAGCGGATATATAGTACGCAAATCTACCACCTCTACCTTTCCTTCAAAACGCTTGGCAGCGCTTTTTGCCCAATACACTCCCATACCATACGTTATCACACATATAGACTCTCCATTCTCCACTGCATCACTACTGGCTTCCAGTGCTATCGCCCCTTTCCCAAAAGGCAGTACATAGTCACGGTCTGGTTCTACCATTTTGGCTTCATCAGTACCAGGCACCTTGCTCCAATACAGGCCTTTATGTTCCAGCATCACTATAGGATTAGGGTCCATGATAGCCGCCTTCATCAATCCTTTTATATCTGCAGCATTACTTGGGTAAGCTATTTTTATTCCTTTTATTGTAGCCAGTGTACTTTCAACACTACCACTATGATAAGGGCCACCACCACCATATGCACCTATAGGCACCCTGATGATACAAGACACTGGGAACTTACCGCAACTCAGGTAGCACGATTTGCTGATCTCGGTCACCAACTGGTTTAGACCAGGATAGATATAATCTGCAAACTGCACTTCCACTATAGGTTTTAATCCTACAGCACTCATCCCCACCGTTGAGCCTATTATATAAGCCTCCTGTATGGCAGTATTAAATACACGGTTATCTCCAAATTTATCTGCCAGCGTTGCAGCTTCACGAAACACACCGCCAAGTCGTTTACCCACATCCTGTCCATAAAATAAAGCGTTGGGGTGATCCTGCAATATTTCTTCCACAGCATGTAGCGCTGCATCCACCATTACCACTTTATCCTTACCTATCGGGGTGCGTGTACCGGTTTCGTGCGTAGCAGGCGTAGGCATAAAAACAAAATCAGCAACTGTTGCCGGGTCCGGCTCAGGCGATGCTACCGCCGCATCAAACTCAGCGCTTACATAAACTGTTTCTTCAGCTTCTATTTTATCCAGTTCATCCTCGGTTACACCATATGTATGTATCAACGCTGCTTTTAATTTTGGCCCGGGGTCGTTAATACCATGTTTAGCCAGGTCCTCAGCAGTACGATACCATTCTTTACGCACTCCCGATGTATGATGTCCAAGTAATGGCACTTTGGCATGCACAAGTATCGGTCTGCGCTCTTTGCGCACCATATTTATCACATCTTCCATCACCTGGTACGATGCTGCAAAGTCACTGCCATCTACCCGCACACGGTCCAGCCCTTTAAAACCGGCTGCATATTCATATGCATCCATAGTACGGGCTTCATCACCCGTCACAGATATACCCCACTCATTATCCTGCACCAGGTATATAATAGGTAACTGGTGCAACACCGCAAATTGAAATGCTTCACTTACTTCACCTTCAGTCACGCTGCCATCACCAAGCGAACAAATAACCACCGGCGGTATAGGATAATTTGATAGCCCTTGTTCTTCCCTGTATTGTATGCCTTGTGCCACACCTGTTGTAGGTATTACTTGCATACCGGTGGCACTGCTCTGGTGTATGATCTGCGGCCTGTCGGCGCGGCGGCTGTTGGGGTGATTGTAGTAAGCACGCCCACCGGTAAACGGATCGTCTCCCTTCGCCAGCAATTGCAGCATCATTTCATACGGCCTATGCCCCATCCCCAGCATCATGCTTTCGTCCCTGTAATACGGGCTCACATAATCGCATGGTTGTAATTGCAGCCCTGTGGCCAGTTGTATAGCTTCATGCCCGCGAGCTGTGCTGTGCACATACTTACATATAGGCCTGTTTGCATCATATATTTCAGCCATTGCTTTACCCGTCATCATGAGCCGGTAGGCCTTCAGCATTATTTCTTGTGGTAGCATGTTATTTATTACTATTTCTGCAGTGCGCAAAAGTAACGCCTTCATTTCAAAAAAGGGCAAGGGGCAGTAAAACAAAACTGTTCACTGCCCCTTGCATACATTTTTTTCGTATTTCTATTTCTTCTCAGTTATTCCGGATTCGTTTTTTGGCTCCCTGTTCTTCACACGTGCCTCATCACGCTCTTCCTCGTACTGCGATTCCTTGTCATATGCCCTGATGATCATTTTCACCAGGCGATGGCGCACCACATCATCTTCAGTAAGGTTGATCTGTGCTATACCATCTATACCTTTTAATATGCGGGTGGCTTTAAACAATCCCGATTTCTGATTCCGGGGCAGATCCACCTGCGTAAGGTCACCGGTAATAATAGCCTTTGCAGATGCACCTATACGTGTTAGGAACATTTTCAGCTGCAAGTCGGTCGAGTTTTGTGCCTCATCCAGTATTATGAAAGCGTTGTCCAGCGTACGGCCACGCATGTATGCAAGCGGCGCTATTTCAATGATACGGTTAGCCATATAGTAGCTCAGCTTATCCGCTGGTATCATATCATCCAGTGCATCATATAACGGGCGCAAGTACGGGTCAATTTTTTCCTTCAGATCTCCGGGTAAGAAACCCAGGCTTTCCCCCGCCTCAACTGCCGGGCGTGTGAGTATTATTTTACGCACAGCCTTGTTTTTTAAGGCACGTACAGCTAGTGCCACGGCAGTATATGTTTTACCTGTACCGGCAGGGCCAATGGCAAAAATGATGTCATTTTTTTCAGACACTGTTGCCATCAGTTTCTGGTTGGCAGTGCGTGCTCTTATTACTTTACCATTCGGACCAAACACCAAAATGTCATTATTGTTCAGGTCTTCCTGGCTGATCTCACCCTGTTCGTCGTCGCCCAATATCTTAGAAAAATAGTTTTCGGATAGATGGCCGTTCCGTTCAAGATATTTAATAACCTGGTTAATTTTCAATTCGGCTCCTGCAACTTCTGCGGGTTGTCCCGACAGTTTTATTTGCGTGCCGCGCGAAAGGATCTTTAATAAAGGGAATTTACGTTTCAGTATTTCAAACTTACTGTTGTTAATGCCAAAGAATTCTATGGGATTAACAGTCTCCAGGTTAATGATCGTTTCTGTCAAAGTGCTGAATTTTTAAGGTTTAATAAATATACGTAAAACAGAAAGGGCAAGGTGTTACTTCAGGGTTAAATTATCTTATGCTATCTTATACTCCTGCGCCTTAAATGCCTCAACCTTCTCTGCTATTTTATTATCAGAAAGTGCAAATATTCGTGCCGCCAAAACTGCGGCGTTCCTGGCGCCTGCTTTACCTACTGCAAGAGTACCCACAGGTAAGCCTGCAGGCATTTGTACTATACTGTACAATGCATCAATACCACCTGGCAGCCCGCCATCCAATGGCACACCTAGCACAGGCAGAGAAGTATATGCTGCGCATACACCCGGCAATGCTGCCGCCATACCAGCTGCCGCAACTACTGCTCCATAACCATTAGCTTTAGCATTCACCATCAGGTCTCTTACCTTGTCCGGGTTACGGTGAGCTGATGCCACCACCATATTATTTTCAATACCGAACCAGTTGAGCCAGTTGCTGCATTCTTCCATTATCTTTTCATCGCTCTGCGACCCCATGATAATTAATACTTTCATTTTCTGTCTATTGTTTTAATAAATACGAAGTGAAAGTAAAAATATTGTTCCTCCCCACCATAAATTGCAAATAATAGTTATCCACTTCGTCTGTAAATCTTTTCGCTAAACCTTAGCATTTTTAGTTAAATTAATTTATAGCATCTGCTACCTTTATCTTTATTCAATTTTTATGTACTCACTAAAAGAGAAAGTCGTAGTTATCACCGGTGCATCATCCGGTATAGGTCATGCATTAGCAATAGCCGCAATAGAGCGCGGAGCAAAGGCTGCCGTTTGCGGCCGCGATATCAGTAAGCTCAAAAATGCCTTCCCTGCTGCAGATCCCGCACGTATTCTTTTCTATCAGGCCGATGTCAGCATCGAGAAAGACTGCGCTGCATTTACAAATTTTGTAGTGCAAACCTGGGGACAGATAGACGTATTAATAAATAATGCCGGCATTAGTATGCGTGCACTTTTTGAGGATGCAGATCTTTCTGTAATAAAGGAATTAATGGATATTAATTTCTGGGGAACAGTTTATATGACAAAATATGCACTCCCATCTATACGTAAACAAAACGGGGTGGTATTGGGTGTATCTTCTGTGGCTGGCTACCGGGGGCTACCCGGCCGTACCGGTTATTCTGCTTCCAAATTTGCCATGCAAGGCTTCCTGGAGGCATTACGCACCGAGCTCTTGCACACAGGCACACATGTCATGTGGGTATCTCCCGGCTTTACCGCATCAAACATACGTGCAGTTGCCCGCTCTTCAGACGGCAGTGCCCAGGGAGAGACCCCACTGGAAGAAAGCAAATTAATGACTGCTGAAGAATGTGCAAAACGTATTCTCGATGCTGTTCAGCAAAGAAAACGCTCGGTAATATTCACTTTTATGGGCAAAGTCACCGTATGGTTGAATAAATTATTTTCTTCTACTGCCGATAATCTGGTGTACAATCACTTCTTAAAGGAACCTAACTCCCCATTGGTGAAGTACGAAACCAACCAAAAGGGCAAATAATGTGTCTGTTAATATATTACTCATTATTTGATAAGGTTTCCTTAACTTTAGAAGTAAACTATTTTGAATGAAAAAATTTTGTTGGCTCTCCCTTTTAGTGCTCTCATCTTTAGGGAATGGTCTTTTTGCGCAGTTCCAAGGTCCCGTTTACAAACCGGATACCAGCGTAAAAGTTTACGCTTACGGCAGCGAAAAGACCCTTGCATGGTGCGGCGGATTCAACAATCCCCAGGTACAAATGGCAGATCTTAACAAAGACGGACTAGAGGATATGGTTGTATTCGAACCTTACCTCGGTGTTCGCACATTCATTAATACGGGTAAAGCTGGGGCTCCGGTGTATGTTTATGCTCCTGAATATGCAGTTAATTTCCCATTGATAGATGGCTACATGATACTCAAAGACTATAATTGCGATGGCATCGCTGATCTCTTCCAGCAAGGGGGCACAGGTTTTGCCGCAAGTACCGGTTATTATAATAGCAAAAATCAACTTTGCTTTAAGTATTACAAGAACCTTTACTACAACAACGATGCAAATGTAACTGGCTGGGTAAATGCGTACAATAACCCAAGCGATATACCTGCGATAGTAGATATAGATAACGATGGCGACCTGGATTTTTTATCTTACAACGTCATTGGTGGCAACATCAACTGCTACAAAAACATGGCTGTTGAAAGAGGGTATCCTTGCGATAGCATAATAATAGAACTTAAAGACCGCTGCTGGGCTCATGTTTACCAGGCTTACTGGCGCACACATATCCTCAATTACAATTGTGATGAAACCGGTATAGGCCCTTGGAGCGGTGGTTTTAAAGTGACACACCAGGGCAATACACTTTGTTTATTTGACTACGACGGCGATGGCGACTATGACTACCTCGATGGCAGTATATCTTTTAATGAAATGACATTCCTTCTGAATGGCCGTATTCCTAATAATCCAACTGGCAGAGACTCTATGGTTTCTCAGGATACCAACTGGCAGAGTAATGGGAAACGCATAGAACTTCCCCTGTGGCCTGCAGCTTTTAATATTGATGTTGACCAGGATGGTAAAAAAGACCTGGTTATTTCACCTAATGCGGCAAACACATCTGAAAACTACAAGTGTATCTGGTACTATAAAAACGAAAGTACCCCGGGGCATCCATCTTATGTTTTCCAGACAGATACTTTGATGATCGATAAATCTATCGACATGGGCACAGGTGCATACCCCACCCTTTTTGATTACAATAAAGATGGCAAGCCCGATCTGATTGTAGGCTCTGACGGATATTACCAAAGCAGTGGCAGCCTTAAAAGCAGGCTATCGTATTATATGAATACCAGCACTCCTGGTCATCCATCTTTTACGCTGCAATCAACTGACTTTCTCAATATAAGTATTAACGATTTCCAGGGGGCAGCACCTGCAATAGGCGACATTACTAACGATGGCAAACAAGACCTGGTATTAGGGCATTCAGATGGCACTTTGAGCCTGTTCACAAACACAGCAGCAACAAACAATGTACAACCCAACTGGCAACTGAGCGCACAGCAACAAACACTTAAAGATGTAAATAACAATATCATCACGGTAGGTGGCTATGCAGCCCCTCTTATATATGACCTCAACCAGGATGGTAAACCCGATTTGATAATCGGTAGTCAAAATGGCAGACTTACTTATTATAAAAACGTCAGTACCATCACCGGTGTTGTATCACTTCAATTTGTAACCAACAACCTTGGCAATGCAAGGTCCGATCCAAAAGAAAATTTTGGTGGCTCTAGCACGCCGTTTATTGGCCCTATGGATAGTACGGGCAAGATCTACCTCCTGATGGGTAGTAATAGCGGTAATTTATACCGTTATGACGGCTTCCAGGATGGCAATGTAACTACTCCATACACTATGATAGACTCTCAGTATTCATACATTGACAGTGCTTACCAGGCTTATGGCACTACGTATGGGGAATACGGCAACATGCGCTCGGCCCCGGTGGTTGGCGATATTGATGGCGATGGCAAATACGAAATGTTTGTTGGCCTGATACAGGGTGGCATTCAGTTGTACCAGGAAGGGATAATAGAGAGAACAGGCATCACCAATATCAGTTCACCTAACAATACTGTCATACAGGTATATCCCAACCCTACAAAAGACAATATAACCATCTCACTAAGTAATTCCCTGAAAGAGGATGCCCTGGTAAGCATTGTAAATATAGAAGGGCAGCAGCTGATAACCACTACTGCTGCAGCCGGACAAACAAAAATAAATATACCATTGCCGAATCTGCCTTCTGGTATGTATGTATGTGTAGTGCAAGTAAATACCAATAGATATTATAACAAGTTTACCATACTAAAATAATACAAGAACGTATCTACCAGGACATAATAATTAGAGCACTCTTGATGTCCTTCCTTTTAGGATCGAAAAATACAGGATTACTCTTCCAACCTATATGATATTAGGCATGTCTTATTATTAAATCCATAATCCCATTATATGCGTAAAAGGTACCTTTTTACAATAGTCACATTGTTTTTAGCTGTGCATTCACTGCATGCCCAATTCCAGGGTGCAGTTTATCAGCCCAACTCCAGCGTGAAGGTCTATGCCTATGGCAGCGAACGAACTCTTGCCTGGTGTGGAGGCTTCAACAATCCGCAAATACAGCTGGCAGACATCAACAAAGATGGCTTGCTGGATATGGTTGTTTTTGAGAATAATATAGGAGTGCGCACCTTTTTAAATACCGGTACCGCTGGTAACCCTATTTACACATATGCGCCCGCATACCAGTACAATTTCACAGGCATCGCTGGCTACATGATCCTCAAAGACTACAACTGCGATGGCATTGCAGATCTCTTTACTTTTGGTAATTCAGGCATTGCCATATACAAAGGTTATTTCAACAGCAACAATCAATTGTGTTTTACTTTGTACACCGATCTCTATTATACCAATGATTCCCATACGCACGGCAGCGTAAATGCATTTGTCAACAAAGGAGATATACCATCTATTGTGGATATAGATAACGACGGGGATCTTGATATTGTATCCTATGGATATGCAGGGGGATATACGATGAACCTCTATAAAAACATGCAAGTAGAAAGACATTTGCCATGCGATAGTTTTGTTATAGACTATGCCGACAGATGCTGGGGAAGGGTTTATCAGGGCTACAACCGTACACATACCCTCCAATACACCTGCGACGAAAGCGGCCTCGGACCAAGACTAACTCAGGTAACACACTCTGGCAATACACCTTGCCTTTTTGACTATGATGGTGATGGCGACTATGACTACCTGGATGGCAGCATCTCTTTTAATGAAATGACCTTCTTGCAAAATGGCAGGATACCTTACAACCCTACAGGTGCAGATTCAATGATAACACAAGATACTTTATGGCAAACCAATGGTAAAATCATAGAATTACCTTTATGGCCTGCGGCTTACAATATAGACCTGGATCAGGATGGTAAAAAAGATCTGGTTATTTCCCCAACAGCTGCAAATACATCCCAAAACTATAGTTGCATTTGGTTTTACAAAAATGAAAGTACACCCGGCCATCCTTCTTTTGTGTTCCAGACAGATACTATGTTCATAGACAAAACTATAGATCTCGGCACAGCAGCTTACCCCACTTTGTTTGACTATAACAAAGATGGCAAACCAGATCTGTTCATAGGTTCTGACGGATATTACCAAAACAGTGGCAGCCTCAGAAGTCGCATATCTTATTACCTCAATACCAGTACTGCTGGTAACCCGTCTTTCACATTGCAGACTACAGACTTCCTGAATATCAACGCATATAATTGGCAAGGGGCTGCTCCTGCTATGGGCGACCTGGACAATGATGGCAAGCAGGATATGGTGATAGGACATAGCGATGGCACCATTAACTTCTTAACTAATGGCGCTGCCAGCGATAACGTGCAGCCCATATGGCAAATGAGCCCGCAACCATTAAAAGATATAAACAACAACATCATATCGGTAAATCAGTATGCAGCACCTATTATCTACGACATCAACAAGGACGGCAAACCAGACCTGCTTATTGGCAACTTCAATGGCACCCTTACCTATTATCAGAACGTAAGCACACTACCGGGTACTGTGGCGCTTAAATTCATCACCTCCACTCTTGGCGGTGTTCGGGTCGATCCCTCAAGCAATATCGGCGCATCCAGCACACCATTTATTGGGAAGATAGACAATACCGGTAAAGACTACCTGCTCCTGGGCAGTAATAGTGGCGCTTTATACAGGTACGATGGCTTCCAGGGAGGTGATGTTACAGACAACTTCAAACTGATAGATACCAGGTATTCGTTCATCGATAGTTTAATGAATAATATCCGTACTGCCCCGGTAGTAGGGGATATAGATGGAGATGGTAAGTACGAAATGATAGTCGGTGAGCAATATGGAGGTGTAGAATTATATAAACAAGTTCTAAACGTAACTGGCATCAGCAATGTGAATGGTACAGCTGGCGAATTAAGCATGCACGTATATCCTAATCCTGCAAAAGATAATATTATCATTGCCCTCGATGAGGCTTTAAAAGAAAACGCGCAGGTACGCATCATCAATATACAAGGTCAGCAATTAATGACTGCAACTGTTACCATGGGGCAAAAAGATATAAACATTCCATTAGGCCACCTCCCTTCTGGTATGTATGTATGCATACTTGAGGTCAATAATAACAAGTACTACAACAGGTTTACTATACTGAAATAGATATTGAAATAATAAACGAGCCGAAAAGATTCAAAACAAGAGAAGAGAAAAAGGGTAAGATGTAGCATCTTACCCTTTTTCTCTTAGTAATATTTTGCTATAGAAAGGTATCCTTTTATATAGTCCTCAACACCGTCTTCAAGGGTTGTAAAAGGAATGTTGTAGCCCTTATCCAGAAGCTTTTTCATGTCTGCTTCTGTATAGTATTGATATTTATCCCGAATGTCCAGGGGGGTATCTATAAACTGGATATTGACAGGTATTTGCAGTGTGTTGAATATAGCAGTAACCAATGCCATAAATGTGCGTGCATGCCCTGTACCTGCATTATAAAGACCATTAGCAGGCTGGTGCTGCATCAGCCAGTAACAGATGTTTACAATATCGCGCACATAAATAAAATCACGTTCTTGCTCCCCATCCTTATATCCCGGGTTGTGAGATCGGAACAGTTTTACCGAACCGTTATTCTTTATCTGGTTGTAAGAATGAAAAATAACCGATGCCATGCGCCCCTTGTGATATTCATTAGGCCCATACACATTAAAGAACTTAACTCCCGCCCAGAAAGACGGTGATTCTTTTTGTTCCAGCGCCCATACATCAAAATCGTTCTTCGATGCTCCATATGGATTTAACGGCTGTAGTTGGCTAACTATATCATGACTGTCAACATATCCATGTTCACCATTACCATAAGTGGCTGCAGAGGAGGCATATACCAGCGATATATTTTGAGCTATGCAAAGCGCCCATATGTCTTTTGAATAGTCCAGGTTCCACTTCTTATGCACACTGTAGTCCATTTCAGTAGTGTCCGTGCGGGCACCCAGATGAAATATATGCTTTATAGTACCGGGGCGCGACTTGCACCAATCGAAGAATTGTAGCCGGGGCACCTTTTCAAGGTATTTTTTACCTGCAAGGTTCTTTGCTTTCCGCTCGTCCTCAAAATCATCAACCAGCACCAGGTTTTCAAAACCCAGTGCGTTCAAAAAACCCACAAGGTAACTGCCTATAAATCCGGCAGCGCCCGTTATGGCTACGGTATCGTTAGTGTGCATAAACGCTCTTTAGCAGTGCTGCTTATAAATGCTGTTCAGACTGGATGGTATCAGCATCATGACCATGCTTTACATTTGCAGTGTCGGTACGCTCTTCCGTTTTCTGCATTTCAGTAGCCGGTGTACCAGCTTCTTTTGATGCTTCAGACTTTTCGCCTTCACCACTCTTGCCCATAACATTTGCAAAGTTAATGGCCGCTATAAACAAGAATACGAGTATAATAACAAACCAGAAAGACGACTGGAATGCGGTTTTAGACTTAGCTCTTTCGGTCTGGCCCGGATTTTCGTGATGCGTATCGTTATGTATTTCGTTTGACATGTATTGTATAAAATTTTACAGGCTCCGCAAAAGTAAATATTTGCAGTCATTTATTTAGGTGTTCTACCAAATTAACGCCGAAAATAGTTTCCTCTATTTCAGAGCCTACTTTTTAGGTACAGGCGGTTGCATTACTGTACCACAGTTCTTGCATGTGCGTTTATCTTCATCTGCATAAAAACGTTCCATCAACGGTGGCAGTTGCTTCACTATGTCTTGTACATTCACCTGCTCTTCATATAGCTTTTTTTCACAATTTTCGCAAAACCACATAAAGGAATCCATTTCATCTGCTCCACGCACCTTTTCTATTACCAGCCCTATAGTATTTTCCTTACGTTGCGGGGAGTGTGGCGTATTACCAGGCAGCAAGAACATTTCACCCTCTTTTATGGGTATGTCCACTATCTTACCATCTTCCTGTATGCGTACTACTATATCACCTTCCAGTTGGTAAAACAATTCTTCTGTGGCATTATAATGGAAATCCTTCCGGCTATTGGGGCCACCTACTACCATTACTATAAAGTCTTTAGTGGCTTTGTAAACAGACTGGTTACCCACTGGTGGCTTTAACAGGTGGCGGTGCTCATCTATCCACTTATTCAAGTTAAAAGGACGCAAAACAGACATAAATGTATTTTTAAAAGAGAAAACTATATATACTTATTGAAAAACTTTCAGCTTCACCGTCTCAATTCGGGTATCGCTAACCAGCAATACATCAAACTCATACCGGTCTATTATAATACGTTCTTTCAGTTTGGGTATAGCCTCATGTTCTGCTATAATATAGCCCGAAAGAGTTTCAGACTCCCCTATCGGGAAGTTAAACCCATACTTCTCATTCAGGTAATCCAGTTCCAGCCTTCCAGATAGTATGTACTCATGCTCAGCTATCTGTTTTTCCACGTATTCCTGCACGTCATACTCATCATTAATATCTCCAAATATCTCCTCCAGCACATCCTCCATGGTCACAATTCCTGCGGTACCGCCAAATTCATCTATTACCCATGCTATACTTTTACGCTCCTTGGTAAATCTGTTCATAAGGTCCACAGCGCTCATGGCTTCAGGCACTGCAGTAATGGAGTGCAACACTTCCAGTATGTCTTTAGGCTTCCTGTTTAGGTCCAGGTGATGTATATAGCCTATCATATTGTCTGCATTACCATCATACACCAATATTTTAGACAATTTAGTTTCTATAAACTTATCGCGTACCACATGTATAGGCGTACTTACATCTACTGCCTCTATCTCGTTACGGGGCACCATACACTTACGTATCCTTACGTTTACCAGGTATAATGCATTTTCAAACAGCTCTGTGTTCACCTCGCTGTTCTCATTTTCATGGCCATGCAGGCTTTGCTTCACAAACACCTCAAGATCCACTCGGTTAAATACCTGCCGGTTGTCCTTAATACGCACATTGAACAGGTATTTCAGTATGAACTCAGATATGGAAACAAATATTTTAGCTACCGGGAAAAGTATGTAGTACATAATAAGCATCGGTATGCTGAACAGCGCCAGCACAGTTTCTGCCCTCGATCTGAATATTGCTTTAGGTAAAAACTCTGCAAAGGTCAGTATCACCAATGTTGCTATAAGTGTATCCAGTAAAAGATGTACATATTCAGAATTAAAAGGAGGAGGTAAATTTGAAAGGAATGGATCAGTGAGCTGCGTCATCAACAGACCATATATAACCAACAGCACATTTACGCCTACAAGACTGGTACCTATAAACTCAGAAGGGTTTTCCATGAACCTCGCCAATATGCGGCCAGAAACTGTACCCTGCTTCTTTCGTAATTCAATATTTAGCTTATTTGCCGAAAT
>Ga0206982_1038_pt1 | contig 49454 bp, 46 predicted proteins | sample Alteio_BWMinCont_18_FD_153493 | JGI IMG/M metagenome (GOLD analysis project Ga0206982, IMG submission 153493) | Enriched cells from forest soil in Barre Woods Harvard Forest LTER site, Petersham, Massachusetts, United States -... | ecosystem: Environmental > Terrestrial > Soil > Temperate forest >... | reverse complement strand
CCGCGTACCCAAATTTAATGGCCTGAAATTAAAAACAGATTACTTTTATTATTCCGACAGTGAGAGCAGCAGGCTCTATACATTTTATTTGTCGGGCGCTAATGCCTTAGTTGATGCTGCTAAATTAAAAGAGCTTGGAGGGTTTAGCGAAATTTTTTCGCCGTTTTATTGCGAAGACATGGAGTTAAGCATCAGGGCATGGCGATTGAGCTGGAAATGCTATTACGAGCATCATTCCATCTGTAGGCACCAGGTATCAGCAAGTACCAAAAACTACGAAACGGCCCAATGGGTAAAAAGTATTTATTTTCGCAATCGTTTTTACCTGCATGCCATACATTTAAACGGAATTGCGTTAATATTATGGTATATGCAAATAACCCTTATCGACTTAATACCTAAACTATTGATAGGGCAAACCTGGATATGGAATAGCTATAAAGAGCTGTTTAAAAACAGAAAACTAATTCAGCAATATAAAAACAACTTTAAGGAGTTACTTAGTCAAAATACAAGCCGGATTACTATTTTTAATGTAGTATCCAAAATCAGGTCATCGGTGAAAAATAAAAAACTGCATAAGTTTAAACCCTAGTTTTTACCATAATATTGTAACCACAAATAATGGAACAAACACCGCTGGTATCAATTGCATTATGCACGTATAACGGTGCAAAATATCTGTCAGCACAGTTGAATACGCTGGTAAATCAAACTTATAGTCCTATTGAAATTATTATTGTTGATGATTGTTCAACCGACCAAACGGTTGCCATTATTAACAGTTACGCTGCTCATTATCCGCATATCAAAGTTTTTCAAAATGAAACTAACTTAGGGTTTACAGGCAATTTTGAAAAGGCAGTAACGCTTTGCAGTGGCGAATACATTGCCTTGTGTGATCAGGATGATTTGTGGGATCCCCAAAAAATTGAGCTCCAGGTAAAGGGCATTAAGGATCATATTTTTATATACCACGATTCTGAATTTATACATGAAGATGGCTCTCCCATGGGCAAAAAGGTTTCGGATATCATGAACTTATACCGTGGCGGCGAACCTGAAGTTTTTTTGTTTTTTAATTGCGTTTCGGGGCATTCCATTTTAATGAAAAGGGAATTACTGGCAGATGCCCTGCCTTTAAAACAAGGTTATTTTCATGATTGGTGGCTGGCTTATGTGGCTACTAATGTAGGCACCATTGATTTTATTCCGCAATGTTTAGTAAAGTATCGTCAGCATGATAGCAGTGACACCAATATTTTACGCCAGCAACGTAAGCAGGACAAGCACCAATTATCATCAATACAAAAAATTGAGCGGATTGAACAATGGCTGGCCTATTGCGCAGATTTTCCGAAAAATAAAAATCAAAAAGTGATAGATCAGTTTTACGCTGCCTATAAAAAACGTGTTGAAAGTTATTTGTCTTTTGAACTGAGCGCACTATTATTTAAGTATCGGAAAACTACTTTTTATATCCGCAAAAAGAGCAAACTGAATATGCTCAATTATATTTACAGCCAAATTTGGGGCGTGAAAACAAAAAAGCTATTTAGTTAATGTCTTTTTTTAAGGGTTCTTATTATAAATCTTAACCAAACCTTAACGCCATAGTATTTTAAAATCAGGCGGCTTTTATCTTTCTCAAATTCGGCATCTTTTACGGCGCCCGATATGCCTGTATGATTAAAATGCGCTATAATGTATTCTTTATAAATAAATTTAATGTCTTTGTCTTTCCAGCAGTACATGTTTAAAACATTGTCGGCCACAACTTTGTAACGGGTATCAAAAGTGTATTTGTTGAATACGCCGGCGGGGTAAATAATAGCCTGGTGAAAAAGACCATGTTTTGCCATTTGATACGGACTCAATTTTCCCGAGCGTTTTACACCTTTGGTGAGTACATTGGCATAGTAAATAGCATTCTTATCACTAAGTTCAAAAGCCAGGGTCGAAAACTCATCATATAATTCATCATCGGCCCCCCAAAAAATAAACCCATTCGCCGGTTATTTTTTTTAGGGCTTTATTCATGGCGTCGTATATGCCGGTATCGGGTTCACTAATCCAGTAATATATTTTATTTAAGTTTGCCTTGATAATGTCAACGGTTCCGTCGGTGCTATTGCCGTCAATAATAATTATTTTCAGCGCCGGATATTTTTGACGATAAATACTGTCGAGACACTTTTGCAGGGTATCGGCAGCGTTATAGGTAACTATTATTATTGAAATTACGGGTGATTTATCCACTTTTTAAAATTAGTTTTCGAAGATCGTTTTAATTGTTATTATACGATAATTTAAAATAGAAATATGTTCAAAAAAAAGAGTTTGCCAGCCAGGTTGTGGTTAAAATATTCCGATCGAAACCAATACAAACAGTATAAATGGGAATCGAAAAATTACGAGCTGCATGAACTTTCTTTATATCTAACAGGCGACGACAGACTAAATACCGCAGAAAAAATAATTGAATTTGCTAAAACAAATAAGGAACTCAACATAAACCACAGCGGCAACATTGGCGATGTTATTTATGCGCTGCCCACCATAAAAAGAATTTATGAATTAACGGGCGCAAATATCAATCTATATCTGAAACTGGGCAGGCCCCGCGTACTCCCTCAATACATGTCACACCCGCTAGGCAACGTAATGTTAAACCAAAAAATGGTTGATATGTTAACCCCGCTATTAAATAACCAGGCTTATATTAAAAAATGCGAAGTTTATAACGGACAGTTTATTCATATCGATCTGGATATTTTTCATTCACAGGCAATTCCGCTTGATAAAGCAAACATTGCGCGCTGGTGCGGATATACCACAGGTGTGACACCTGAATTGCACAAGCCCTGGATCAATGTTGTTGCTAATAATGCCTATAAAGACAAAATAGTGATTGCAAGGAGCGAAAGGTACCGTAACGCCTCAATTGACTATTCTTTTTTGAAGAAATACAATAATCTGGTATTTATAGGCATTAAATCAGAGTATAACGATCTGTGTAAATATGTACCGCACGTGCAATGGCAACAGGTTGATGATTTTTTGGAGTTGGCCCAAATTATTGCAGGGTGTAAATTTTTTATAGGCAATCAGTCGTTTCCATTTTCCATGGCCGAAGGTTTAAAAGTACAGAGGATTTTAGAGGCATATTATGAAATTCTTAATGTTATTCCTGAAGGTGAAAATGCTTACGACTTTTTCTTCCAGGCACATTTTGAATCGATAGTAAAACAATTAGCAGGCTCCTGAAAAACGAAATAAAAATATAATATGGGAAACCAAAACCGTAATTTATTCAGGATAACGCGCTTTATACTGCTTAAATTCCCTTTTCTTTTTCAGTTTCTGGCAAAGTTTCGCGGACAAAAGAAAAGCAAACGCCTGTTGGTCATTAAAACTGATGCCATTGGCGATTACATCCTTTTCAGAAATTTTATCGAAATAATAAAGAAATCCGAAAAATATAAAGACTGCCAAATTGATTGCGTTGGAAATGCTTCATGGCGCGATATCGCATTAAAATACGACTCAAGCTTTATCGGTGAGTTTTACTTTATCCGTCCCGATTCGCTTTATGATGACCCGTCAAAAACCTTGAAATTAGGCTGGTTGCTGTTTAAAAATAATTATAGCGAGGTTTTGATGCCTTCATCTACCCGCACCTTTATCACCGATGGCTTGGCTGCATTAACCGCAGCAAAGCAAATTATAGGTTTTGAAAGTAATAATGAAGGCATTAACCCGAGGTACAAAGTAAAAACAGATAAATTTTATACGACTAAACTGATACTGCCCCCAGCTATTTTTTTTGAGTTTGACCGCACTAAATTCTTTTTCGAACACGTGCTCAACTGCAACATTTCACTCAACGGGCCCAATATTGAAGTTAATGCACCTGCCAAACAAGGAATTGTAATGGTAATAAGTGCTGGTGTTACAAAAAGATGCTGGGAGTCCGAAAAATTCAATGAATTACTAAAGCTGGTTCTGCAACATACTTCGCAAACCGTTTACCTGGAGGGAAGCGTTATTGATATGGCGTTTGATGATGATTTAAATGAACACCTGTTATCGGGCCGCCTGGTTAATTTAATGGGTAAAACAACATTACTGCAATTAATTGATTTGGTTGGCAGCTCTTCATTGGTAATTGCCAATGAAACAAGTGTTAGCCATATAGCTGCGGCTACCCAAACCCAATCGATTTGTATAGTAGGAGGTGGGCATTTTGATCGTTTTTTACCTTACCCTCATGGCAGCCCTCATGGCCCCATATGCGTATTTGAAAAAATGGAATGCTATAATTGCAATTGGCTATGCAAATTTACAACTGGTAAAAATGAGCCTTTCCCTTGTATAAGCAATGTAAGCTTAGCTGCTGTTTGGCAACAGGTGCGGCTATTTATAAAGTGATGTAAACAATTGTAGTTAACGATAAATAAATAACTGTTAGCTTTGCCTTTTTATTTAAAACTTTGATGAAGACATATTTCCGGCTGCTTTCTTTTGCAAAACCAATTGAAAAATTTGCTATTCCATATATCCTATATACCTTATTATATGTTCTTTTCAGCTCAATGATTTACCCATTGCTGATCCCATTACTAAATACACTCTTTATTAATACCAGTGCTTGCGCCGCAACAGCAGCCCAGGTAATACCCAAACCCCACTCTTTTCTTGATATAACCGGGTGGTTTAAATATTACATGGACTATTTTGTAAATGTTGAAGGTCCGTGGGGGGCTTTAAAATTTGTATGCTCAACTATTATTTTTACCATGATAATTGGTAACCTGTGCAGGTATCTTTCTGCCCGCACCATGGAAAACCTGCGTTTGCATACCTTGCTTAACCTGCGCCGTTCTGTTTTTAACAGCGTAATGGATATGCACCTCGGATATTTCAGTAATCAGCGAAAGGGCGATATTATTTCCAAAATAGCATCTGATGTTCAGGTGGTTCAATTTTCGGTTACGGCTACCTTGCAGGTTGTTTTTAAGGAACCCGCGCAGATGATCTTTTTTTTGGTGATGTTATTTGCCATTTCGGTAAAGTTAACGATAGGCGCATTCCTGGTAGTTCCGGTTTCGGCATTTATTATCTCAAAAATTGTAAAAAGGTTAAAATCACAAGCAATTGCGGCGCAGCAAACTTATGGCACCATGATCAGCTATTTAGATGAAGCGCTTTCCGGTGTTAAAATAGTTAAAGCCTTTAATGCAACCAACTTTATAAAGAGCCGCTTTGATGCGGAAAATGTACGGTACTCCAAAATATTGCGTTCAATGGCCAAGCGTCAGCAATCAGCCTCGCCGGTATCTGAAACGTTGGCCATCATCATGATATCTTGTATTGTGCTTTATGGTGGTTATTTAATCCTTAACAAAAAGTCTGATTTAAGCGGAGCTCAATTTATTGCTTACATTGCTATCTTCTCGCAATTGATGAGGCCCGCAAAAGCCATATCCGATTCATTCAGCAATATCCACTCCGGCATTGCAGCAGGGGAACGTGTGCTGGCTTTAATTGATCAAAAGCCTTTGATTGTTGATGCACCTGATGCTGTACCCGTTAAAGATTTTAAAGAGAGCCTGGAGTTGAAAAACGTTTCATTTGCTTATGAAGATAAAGTGGTTTTAGCCAACATCAACTTAACCGTACCTAAAGGAAAAACAGTTGCCCTTGTTGGCCCGTCAGGCGGTGGTAAATCAACATTAATTGATTTGCTGCCAAGGTTTATAGAACCGCAGACGGGCGAAGTATTGATTGATGGTAAAAACATACAATCGGTAACTACAGATTCACTCAGGGCGCAGATGGGAATTGTTAACCAGGAATCTATTTTGTTTAACGATACCATTTTTAACAACATAGCCTTTGGCAAAACAAACGCGTCAAAAGAAGATGTAGAGGCGGCGGCCCGCATAGCCAACGCACACAACTTCATCATTGAGACGGATAAAGGGTATGATACCAATATAGGCGATCGTGGTACAAAGCTTTCTGGCGGCCAACGGCAAAGAATATGCATTGCAAGGGCCGTGCTGAATAACCCGCCGATTATGTTGCTGGATGAAGCTACTTCGGCATTGGATACCGAATCTGAAAAACTGGTTCAGGATGCTTTGAATAACCTGATGAAAAACCGCACCTCGCTCATTATTGCACACCGTTTAAGCACCATCCAAAATGCCGATATTATTGTGGTATTGGAAAATGGAAAAATAGTTGAACAGGGTAATCACCAGGAGCTGATTACTAACAACGGTTTATATAGAAGACTGATAGATATGCAGACTTTTAATGCTGATTAACAGTGTGTAACAAAAAAGTTTCATAGCTAAATAATCCATATTTCCTGCCATTTCAGGGGCTTATAGCCGTGTAAGATAATCTAACAATATTGTTACTTTATTTTTATACGTTTCCATTAAACTTTCAGTTTTATTTGAAGTTTAAGTGTAAAAGGAACAGCTATGCCCCAACTTTACCATACCCCGTATCAAACAAAATCGGCAGTATTGTTTGTTATATTTAATAGGCCTGCTACTACGGTAGCAGTATTTGAGCAGATAAAAGCCGCCAGGCCAAAGCGCCTGTATATTGCAGCTGATGCACCACGCGAAGGGGTTGAAACGGATAAATTACTATGTAAACAAACCAGGGATATTGTTAAACAAATTGATTGGGAGTGTGAGGTTAAAACGCTTTTTAATAAAAAGAACAAAGGCTGTAAAGATGGCGTTTCATCAGCGGTAGATTGGTTTTTTGATCACGAAGAAGAAGGTATAATTTTAGAAGATGATTGCCTGCCGGCAGACAGCTTTTTTAAATTTTGCGACACCCTGCTCGAAAAATACCGTGATGATGCGCGCGTAAGACATATTACCGGTTGTAATTTACAACAAGGGAAAAAATGGGGAAATGCTTCTTATTATTTTTCAAACAGAACACATGTATGGGGATGGGCCAGCTGGCGAAGGGTTTGGAATGAATATGATAAAAATTTGAATAAATATAATGAGCAAGAGGTGAGAGATCAGATTGGAAACATATATGGTGATGCCTTGGTGGTTAACAGTTGGGTAAACATTTTTAAAGGACTTAAAGCCGGTAAAATTAATTCATGGGCGTATCCGCTCGATTTTATTAATTTTTTCAATAACGGGCTTAATATCATTCCTAATGAAAACCTGATTTCCAATATTGGTTTTGGCAATAATGCAACTCATACTATCAATGTTGATGATGCATTTGCAAATGTACCATTATCGGAAATTGAAGAAATAACTCACCCCACATTTATTGTCCCCGAAAAAAGGGCTGATCTCTTTATAATGAATCTTGATTTCCATATTGATGAAATAAGAAAAAAGGAAAATTCATTGAAAAAAAGAATTAAGCGCTTTGCGAAATCAATGCTTAAACAAGCCGCGACATTTAGTTTTTTAAGTTAAGGTTGATGAAATTATTTTAAACTACTGGCCGTCAACTAATAAATAAATTTTTACTAATTAATATTATATTTTTAACATTGGTTAGCCCAATTAAACTTATTTTACCGGACTACTTATCTGAACATGGGTCTGAACTTTATAAAAAGAATAACGCAAATACGAAATAACTTAAATCATATTGTAAGGAGGAAGGAGGATGAAAAAGGAATTAAGGTTAACCAGTTTCTATCCGATCATTTATTCTCCAACCCGAAATATATTAGTTCAAAACGCCTGAATAAATTCGAGTACCAGGTTTTCTCTCAAAACGGTGAAGATGGTATTATAAGCGAAATATTTAACAGGATAGGCTCAACCAATAAATACTTTATTGAATTTGGAGTTGAAAATGGACTGGAGTGTAATTCAATCAACTTGCTTTATAAAAATTGGTCGGGATTATGGATTGAGGGTAGCGCTAAATATTATAAACAAATAACCGCACGATTTAAAGATTTAATTGATAACGGGCACTTGAAAGTTCAGAATGAATTTATCACAGCCGAAAATATTGAATCGCTTTTTGGCAAAGCAAACACGCCCGTTGAACCCGATCTTCTTTCAATTGATATAGATTATAACGATTACTATGTATGGAAAGCTATAGAAAAATACAGGCCCCGGGTAGTTGCTATTGAATATAACTCTGTTTTTAGACCGGATACTCATTTTGTTGTTAAATACGACGCTGCCAGAGTGTGGGACAAAACCAGTTATTACGGAGCATCTTTGCTGGCCCTTCAAAAACTTGGCGAAGAAAAAGGCTACTGCCTGGTAGGTTGTGTGTTTACGGGCAATAATGCATTTTTTGTGCGCAAGGATTTAATTGGTGAATTATTTGAAGCGCCTTACACTGCTGATAATCATTATGAACCCAATCGCGATTTCCTTTTATACAAAGCCGGGCATCCTAAAAACCATCTGCCAGATTAAAATATTTTTTTTGTTTTTGTAATGCGATCAATAAAAACAAAAAGACCGGCGCTTAATCAGCGCCGGTCTTTTTTATGAAATTTGAATTTTTTTATTGGAACTTAAATCCTAAACCAATTTGCCAGGTTTCGTTACGGTAACCAGGAATGTAGTAGCTGTTATCGTTGGTTTCCTGGAAGTCATAGGTGTATCTGAAACGCAACTCAACATTTCTGTTCAAATCAAATCCAACACCTACTACGCCACCCAAAACAGGGCTGTCAGATGTGGTATTGTAATTCTCCTGTGCAGTTTGTGTAAAGCCATTGTCGTAAGTATTGCTGGTTGATATCGGGAATGAAATCTGTGGCCCGATCACAAAATTAACAAAAGGCGATAATCGGAATTTAGCTAACAAAGGCACGTCGATAAAATTAGCGCGTTGTGTAAAGTTACCGTCGCTGGTTTGAGCAGTATAACCCTTTTGTGAAAATAATACCTCGGGCTCAAATGATAGCGGGTAAGCAATTGGCACATCCAAAGTTAAACCAACATTGAAAGCGGCTATTGAGCCCATTGTAAAACCTGGGTTATAAGCACTGTAAGCATCGGCTATATTTAAACCGCCGGTTATGCCAACTCTTACTTTGTAAAAATCGTCAGACTGACGACGCGGTGGCGGGCGACGTACCGGACGGGGGCCATAATAATAACCTTGCGCGCTCACTGAGCCTGCAACCAGCAGGCATATAGCAAAAAAGATAATTTTTTTCATACAATGTTTGTTTAATATACCCATAGAGTGAAATTTGATAAAAAGGTTTATTTGCAACTTGATTTTTTAACTATTGTTTCACTGGTAACATGACAATCAGGTATTTAGTTTGTGATATTTTCTTTACATAAAATCAACCTGTCTTAATAAAAAAAGTGTGCGTTGAAAATGGGATTAAGCTACATTTGAACTATGAAAATATCTAAGAGGCTCATCAAATGTGCTTTTGTAATTATACTAAGTGTTATTTCGCTAAATGTTTTTGGGCAAAAGGATGATTTTATAGAATCGCTAAACCATCAAAACCATTGGGTTGATTCTGTTTTCAAAAAAATGAACCGCAGAAAAAAGATAGCCCAATTATTTTTTGTGCGTGCACATACTGATAAAGGGCTGGCTTATGAAGATTCGGTTGCAAAGGTGATTAGCGATGAGCAGATTGGTGGCTTAGTATTTTTTCAGGGGGGGCCGGTACGACAGGCAAATTTAATTAACCGGTATCAAAAATTGGTTAGTGTACCCCTTCTTATTGCAATGGATGGCGAATGGGGTATAGGCATGCGATTAGATTCAACAGTTTCATATCCATACCAAATGACACTTGGCGCAGTGCAGGATAATAAATTGATTTACAAAATGGGGCAGGAAGTTGCTTTTGATTTTAAGCGGCTGGGCATGCAAATGAATTTTGGGCCCGATATAGATATCAACAATAATCCAAACAACCCGGTGATCAATTATCGCTCATTTGGCGACAATAAATATAATGTAGCCGCAAAAGGCATAGCCTATATGAAAGGCATGCAGGATGCCGGGCTGTTAACCACCGCAAAGCATTTTCCCGGCCACGGCGATACCAATGTCGATTCGCACCTTGATTTGCCTTTATTGCCATTTACCCGTCAGCGATTAGATTCGTTAGAAGAATATCCTTTCCGCGAGGCGATAAAGGCAGGCATCAGCGGCGTAATGATAGCACACATGGACATACCCGCGCTGGATAGCACCAAAAAACTGCCTTCAACCTTATCCAGAAAAATTGTAACGGGCGTATTAAAAGATTCGTTGAATTTTAAAGGGCTGGTAGTGTCTGATGCAATGGAGATGAAGGCCGTTACCAGATATTTTCCTAAAGGAGAAGCTGACGTAAAAGCGTTCCTGGCTGGAAATGATGTTATTGAGCTGTCTGAAAATTCAGAACTGGCTATAAAGCTAATCCGCAAGGTTGTGCGCAGGGATCAGATTTCCGAAACCGAATTTAATGCCCGCGTAAAAAAAATACTGGCTGCCAAATATTGGGCCGGTTTAAATAACTATCAGGAGGTATCAACCGATAATTTAGTGAGGGATCTTAATCGCCCTGCTACAGCAGAACTGGTGCAGCAATTAAGCGATGCCGCTGTTACGCTGTTAAAAGGAACCGGTACATCATTGCAGATGGACGCATTGCAAAGAACAGCCATTGTTAGTATTGGGGTTGACAAACCAACCGTTTTTCAGCAGGAAATGGCGAGGGCATATCCCATAAGCAACATTTTTACAGTAGGAAAAGATGTTCCCGAAAGTGAGCTGAAAGCATTATTGAAAACTTTACAGCAATTTAGCCAGGTGTATATAAGTATAAACGATACTCGCTTACGCCCCGCAAGCAAACTGGACTATAGCAATAACGTTAAAAATTTTATAAGCTCAGTTGCAGTTCATAACAATACCGTAATCACAGTTTTCGCAAACGCCTACACTATAGCCGGATTACCCGGAATTGAAAAATGCGGAGCACTGCTGGCCTGCTACCAAATGACCGACGATTTGCAACGGGCCGCCGTAAAGGTTATAACCAGGCAGATGAAACCTGAGGGTAGATTGCCCGTAACTGTAAATTCCTTGTTTACAACTGGTTTAGGACTAAGGTTGTAACCAATAGTTTAGTATTTAACTATTTCTCATATTTGTGTAATATTTGCAATCGCCTAAGGCTCAAAACTATTAGTAATTTTATTTGTGTATAATCATTGTTAACTTGTGTTAACAGTTTTTCTTTTTTCTAAGTGCTTTTTGTTTAACTCTAAAACCTTTAAATCATGAAGAAATTAATTTTTTACTCACTTATCTTACTTTTTACTTTGTTTTTTTTAAAAGCTGATGCACAAAATGTCGCGTTGGGTGTTAGAGGAGGGATTAGTATCCCTAATCTTAGCGCCGGCGGCAGTAACGAAAATCCGCTTAATACGGGTTATAGTTCACGGGAGGGTGTTGACGCTGGCATATTTGCCGAGTTTAAATTTTCTGAACTGTTTTCCATTCAGCCTATGATCGAGTATTCATCACAAGGTGGCAAAAAAGATGGCTTGCAGGCTTTTCCTACCCCCGCGGCATTTGCAGCGATGTACCCGCCGGGCCAGTCACCCACCTATCTTTATGCAACTTATAATAGTACCGCCAAATTAAATTACCTGATGCTCCCTATTCTTGCCAAATTTGGTTGGAATTTTAAGTCGTCGCCATTTAGGTTTTATGTTGACGCTGGGCCGTTTTTAGGTTATCTGGTATATGCACATCAAATAACCACTGGCTCGAGCGATTTTTATACAGACCCTGCCGGTACGCAGCCTTTACCCGTAGGGCCGCAATCGTTTAATAACGACCAGAATATTAAAGATCAGATACATACCATAAACGTAGGCTTTGAAGGTAATGTAGGCTTCGCTTATAAGTTCAAAAAGAGTTCTATATTTATAGAAGGCGGTGGCAATTATGGTTTCCTTAACATTCAAAAAGGAACTGCCAACGGAAAAAATAATACCGGTGCCGGTACGGTTGATATAGGCTACAGTTTTTGGTTATAATTAATTATACGGGTTGCAGGAAGCAAATTTTTGAAAATTTAGCCGTAATTTGTACAGTTACATAGCGGTATGGGTTTACCATACCGCTATGTTCGTTTCGTACCAAATACAAATACCATGGAAAATAATATGAAAATAAAAGCAATTGTCACCGGTGCCACCGGAATGGTTGGCGAAGGTGTATTGCACGAATGTTTGCTTCATCCGAATGTAGAATCCGTTTTGGTAATCAACCGGAAGCCTTGCGGGGTAGTTCATCCAAAGCTTAAAGAAATTATACATCTTGATTTTTATGATCTATCGGCCATTGAAGATCAGCTATCAGGATATAATGCCTGCTATTTTTGCCTGGGTGTGTCTTCAGTAGGAATGAAGGAGTTTGAATACTACAAACTCACCTATGTATTAACTATGCATGTAGCTCAAACGCTCAGTAAATTGAATCATGATATGACTTTTTGCTATGTTTCGGGCGGTGGTACAGACAGCAGCGAAAAGGGCCGTTCTATGTGGGCAAGAGTAAAAGGAAAAACTGAAAATGATTTGATGAAATTGCCTTTTAAACAGGTATTTGCTTTCCGCCCCGGTTATATGCATCCCACAAAAGGCTTAAAAAATGTATTGCCTTATTATAAATATTTAAGCTGGATGTATCCCTTTTTTCGTGCGGTATTTCCGAATTTTGTAAGCACGCTGGCCGAGCTTGGTTTGGCAATGATTAACGTTACCCGGTTTGGTTATGATAAGAAAATTGTGGAAGTTAAAGATATAGTGGCTCTGTCAAAACTCACATAAATGCTTTATCTTTAATGATAAAAAAGGCTATGGACAAGAAATATTATGCATTGAAACTTATTCCCAATCGCCCAACTTTTGCACAAGATATGACAGACGAAGAACGGGCGGTTATGCATCAGCATGTTGCTTATTGGAAAACTTTAATGGATAAAGGAAAGGTTGTCGTTTTTGGACCGATACTTGATCCTAAAGAAGTTTACGGATTTGGAGTAATAGAGGCGAATGATGAAGATGAGGTTAAAGCATTTATTGCAGAAGATCCGGCAACTAAAATAAATACCTATGAATTTTACCCGATGAGGGCAATTGTGAAAAATTGAAACAAACCGTTCTTAAATGAACATCCAAACGCCCCGGCGTTAACAATATTTAAAAATTACGCACCTTTATAATGCCAATTTATTGGTATCACGAAGCATTACGTATGGCAGACAAACCATGCATTTTGGCTTTTTATAGTTATTACATTTAATTCATGCAATCTACCCCCAATAAATACAACGAGAAATTTCAACAGGCATTAGCGCAGTTAAACCCCGAACAGTTGGCTGCTGTTAATCAAATGGACGGTCCGGTGCTGGTAATTGCCGGTCCTGGAACCGGTAAAACGCAGATATTGGCTGCCCGCATTGGTAAAATATTGTTAGAAACCGATGCCAATGCCCATGAAATTTTGTGTTTAACCTATACAGATGCTGGTGCCGTTGCCATGCGCAAGCGCCTTTTTGAATTTATTGGTCCCGATGCCTATCGGGTAAACATTTATACCTTCCATGCTTTTTGCAATGAAATTATTCAGGAAAACCTGGATTATTTTGGCAAACTGAACCTCGAGGCATTATCCGATCTGGAATCGGCAATGCTTTTCAGGGAACTGGTTGATGAATTTCCAAACGACCACCTGTTAAAGCGCTTTACCGGCGAAATTTATTATGATGCCCCGCGTTTGAAAGATCTTTTTTCGACTATGAAAAAGGAGGATTGGAACGAGGAACTTATTAATGCAGCAGTAAACGAATATTTAACGGACCTGCATTTGCGCGATGGCTTTTTTTACAAACGGGCTAATGCCACCAAAGGGATTAAAGCCGGCGATCCTAATCAGCGCGAAATTGATAAGGCAAATGATACCATGAAAAAATTGCTTGCAGCAGTAAGTGAGTATCGCAATTTTGATAAAAAGATGAAAGAGCGTGGTCGTTATGATTATGACGATATGATTCTTTGGGTACTAAAGGCTTTTCGTGAAAATGAAGAACTACTGCGCCGTTATCAGGAGCGTTATCAATATATCCTGGTAGATGAATTTCAGGACACCAGCGGCTCGCAGAATGAGCTGTTAAAGTTTATTCTTAATTACTGGGATATTCCAAACGTTTTTGTGGTGGGTGATGATGACCAGTCGATCTTTAAGTTTCAGGGTGCCAACATGAAGAATATCCTTGATTTTGCGAATGATTATGTTGGCTCGCTGCACACTGTGGTGCTAAAGCAGAATTATCGTTCTAATCAGCAGATTCTGGACATCTCAAAAGCCCTAATTAACAATAACCGCGAACGGTTGACTACTCAATTGGCCCTTGATAAAAACCTGCAGGCTGCGCATCCCCGCTTTAATCATTTGGCGGTGGCACCTGTTATCAACGAGTATGAAAACCCCGATCAGGAACTGGTTGATGTGGCCATGCAGATTAAGCATCTATTGGAAAAAGGAACCCAGCCCGGCGAAATTGCAGTAATTTACCGTAACCATAGCCAGGTAGAAGACCTGGTTCAATTTATGGACACACAGAACATTGCCGTTAACACCAAACGTAAAATAGATATTTTCACTTTGCCCTTCGGCGAGAAGATCATCAATATTATGCGCTATCTGGCAATGGAAATGGATTCGCCGTATAGCGGCGATGAATTGCTGTTTGAGATTTTGCATTATGATTTTTTTGATATCCCTGCTATTGAAATAGCAAAGGCAAGTGTTGCCGTTGCGCAAGAAAATTTTACAACCTCGCGCAATGGTGTGCCTAAAACTTCTATGCGGCGCTACATCAGTCAAATGAAAACTCCGGTTCAGCCCGGGCTATTTGACCAGGCAGAAGACAGGCGAATGAAATTTCTGATTAATGATATTGATGAATTGTTGAAATATTCGGTCAGCAATACCCTGCAGCAGCTTTTTCAGCAGGTAATAGCCAAAATGGGTATACTCAAATATATTATGCAGCAACCCAATAAAGGTTGGTATATGCAGGTACTTACCAATTTTTTTGATTTTTTGAAAGATGAGAGCCGAAAAAATCCAGAGATTAAATTGGCGGATTTGATTGCCATTATTCAATTAATGAAAGAAAATAAAATCAGGCTGGAACTTAACCAGGTTATATTTTCGGAAAACGGCATCAATTTTTTAACCGCCCACGGATCAAAAGGTCTGGAGTTTGAACATGTATTTCTTATCGGCGCCAATAAAAAAATATGGGACAGCAAGGGACGGAATTATGGTTTTAGCTATCCCGATACCTTAACACAGGCCCCCGATGATGAAATAGCCCAGCGTGAAGAAGCACGCCGCTTATTTTATGTTGCTTTAACCCGCGCCAAACAATGCTTGTCCATCTCATTTGCCGGTCGCGATAAAAATGGAAAGGATCAGGAGGCATCTCAATTTGTTGGGGAGATATTGGCCGATACGCACCTGAAATTGCAATATCCAAAGGTGGCCGAGGCAGCCATGCTGGAATTTATGGCTATTCAGTTTACCGAAAAAGATCGACCTAAAATAGAATTGCTGGATAAAAACTACATTGATCAATTACTACAAAACTATACACTATCAGTTACCCATTTAAGTAATTACCTGGATTGCCCGCTGCGTTTTTATTTTCAGTGTTTAATAAGAGTGCCATCCGGCAAAAGCCCATCTGCTACCTTTGGGCAGGCGGTTCACTGGGCTTTAAACAAAGCCTTTAAGCATTTGAAAGATGATGGTAATGAATTTCCGTTAACAGATGATTTTATGAAGGAGTTTCGCTGGTATATGTACCGCAACCGCGACTCTTTTACCAAAGAAGAATTTAAACTCCGGATGGATTACGGTGAAAAGATTTTGCCCGACTACTACAATCAGAATATACATGTATGGAACAAAGTTGCGGTTACCGAACGAAGCATTAAAAATGTAGAGGTTGAGGGTGTACCAGTAAAAGGTAACCTGGATAAGGTGGAATTTGTAGGCAAACACGCTACCGTGGTCGACTATAAGACGGGTAAATTAAAATATGCCAAAGATAAATTTCTGCGACCAAATGATGAAGACTCCAACGGCGGTGATTATTGGCGCCAGGCGGTATTTTATAAGATCTTGATAGATAATGACCAATCTTTAGATTGGGAGGTTGTAAGTACTTTATTTGAGTTTGTAGAGCCCGTTGATGAAGGCGAATATCACAAAGAAAAAGTAATAATTACCCCCGAAGATACAGAAGCCGTTACCGACCAGATAAAAACTGTTTATCAGAAAATTATGGCTCATGACTTTAACACCGGTTGCGGCAAAAAAGAATGCGATTGGTGTCACTTTGTAAAAAGTAATTTTAAACAGGTTGGGGATGTGATGCAGGAGGAAGAAGAAATATAAAAATCAACATAAAAAACATTCATGAAATACTTTTTTTTGTTTATCCCCGCGTTGTTCTTTTTGCAGGTAAATGCACAAACCATTATCAGGCAGGATCAATCTATCAAACAAATGGTTGATGAGGTATCATCCAAAAACATAGAAGCCAATATACGGACGCTGGTAAGTTTTAAAACCCGCCATACCTTAAGTGATACCACCAGCAAAACCGAAGGCAGTGGCGCTGCCCGCAACTGGATAAAGGCCCAAATGGAAAAATACGCTGCCGAATCGGGTGGGAGGATGACTGTCCAGTTCGATACCTTTACCCAGCCCAAAGGCGAAAGGGTAGATAACCCGGTACACCTGAAAAATGTACTGGCCATTTTAAAAGGCACCGATCCAAACGATACCCGGGTGTATATTGTTTCGGGCCACTATGACTCAAGGGTAACCAATGTAATGAACGCTAATGCAGTTGAACCTGGTGCCAATGATGATGCCTCGGGAACAGCAGTTTCTATGGAACTGGCCAGGGTAATGGCCAAACGCTCATTCCCGGCTACTATAATTTTTATGGCGGTGGTAGGCGAGGAGCAGGGTTTGTACGGCTCATCCAATGTTGCTAAAAGAGCCAAAGCCGAAAATTGGAATGTTGACGCCATGTTAAACAATGATATTGTGGGCAATACCCACGGTATGGAAACTGATTTGAAGGATAACCGCAGCGTTCGTGTATTTAGCGAAGGCATTCCGTCAACTGCTGCCGGTAATGAAAAACAAATAGCAAGCCTGATTGCCCTGGGTGGTGAAAATGACAGCCCATCGCGCCAGCTGGCCCGCTATACAAAGGAAATTGCCGAACGCTATGTTGATCAACTGGATGTAAAGTTGATTTATCGCCGCGACCGTTACCTGCGCGGAGGTGATCACGTACCTTTTTTACAACAAGGGTTTACCGCAGTGCGGTTTACGGAGATGAATGAAGATTTTACCCGTCAGCACCAGGATATTCGTACTGAAAAAGGTGTTGACTATGGTGATTTGCCCGACTTTGTTGATTTTAACTACGTACAGAAAGTAGCCCGGATGAACTTGTCGGTACTAGCCAATCTGGCCCTCGCACCAGCCGAACCGCAAAATGTGGGCATAGTGACCAGCGGCCTAACCAATAAAACTACTCTAAAATGGGAAACTCAGGCTACCGGCAAAAAACCGGTTGGTTATTATGTATTGATGCGCGAAACCATAAGCCCGTATTGGGAAAAGAAATTTTATGTTACAGATACAACGGTAACCCTTGCTTATTCAAAAGACAATTACCTGTTCGCGGTGCAATCTGTAGATGCTGATGGACACGAAAGCTTGCCTGTGTTTCCGAAGCCGGTGAGATAAGTTTGAACGGATTATACGGGTGTTCAAAAATGAACACATGAACGCCGTGAACATCGTGAACACTTGCTTGAATGAAATTATTCTGTTGATTGTCAGCGGTATAACTATTTCACGCTCTTCTTCAAAACAATAAAGTACCCGATAATAAATACGGCTACAGCTACTGCCAAACTTACCCAGGTATCTTTGGTAAACATATCTACAGTCATTTGCGGCATACTGCCTTGATGTGCTTCTTTTCCCTGCTGCAAAGCTTTAAGCGCCATCATCGGGTGCGAATAAGGGAACAAATAGGCATATGTCCAGTTATTGGATGCCAGTATCACTCCGGTTATGGTGCAGATAAAACCAATTCCCATCGGCTTCAAAAAATCGCGGAATAAAAGGCTCAGCAAAAACTGGATAGATAATATCCCTAATGAAGAAAGAAACAGTTTAAAGTATAAGTGTGATAGTGTGTTGGCTATATTGTATTCGGTAAATTTTAAGCTCGGTTTTAATACGCTTAATAAATTACCGAAACCAAGCGTAAAAACTACAAACAGGGCCAGGCACAAAAACACCAGGAAAAAAGCGTAAAAATACTTGGCTGCATAAACCGAAAGTTTTGAAATAGGCAGGCTAAATAAGGTTTTCCAGGTATCTGCCTTGTGTTCAATACTGTTTACAGAGTAGGCTATAAAAATAATAAGCATTGGGAGCAATAATGATCCCATTACGGCTAAAATAGCGCCGGCAAAACGCATCCAAAGCATAATGCCAGGCAATTGGGTTAACTGATCGCTTTTATTAAAAAAACCAATAAACAATAACAGGCAAAGCAGCAAAGGCAATAATACCGCGCTCCAAAAGCCCATTGTTTTGCGTGTTTTATAAAATTCAGACCGGAATGATAGTATAAATCCTTTCATGGCTCAGGCGGTTTGGGTAATATCCAGGAATAATTTCTCCAGGTCTTTGTGTTGTTTGCTGATACTGTAAATGGTGAAACCATTTTTATTTAACAGCGCATTAATTTCGCCCATTTGTTGTTTGGATGTATAGGGCGTAAAAAAATGATGATCGTTAACTTCGGTTATGTTGAAATGGTTGCGGGTTAAAAAGTTAGCAGCATCAACTGTGTTATCTGTTTCAATTTGCACCAGTGGCTGGCTCAGTCCCTCCAAATCCTTTATACTTCCCTGAAACAATAGCTCGCCATAATTAATAATGCCCACATGAGTAGCCATCCGCTCAACCTCGGCGAGCAAATGGCTCGATATAAAAACAGTTTTGTTATGTTGTGTAACCAGCTTGATCAGCAGTTCGCGCACTTCAATAATGCCATTAGGATCGAGCCCATTGGTAGGTTCGTCTAAAATCAACAGTTTAGGGTCCGACAATAGTGCCAGGGCTATGCCCAGTCGTTGTTTCATTCCTAATGAATATTGCCCGGCCTTTTTATTTGCGGCATCAGTTAAGTGCACCAGTTTAAGCATATCATCAACGCGCTGGGCCGGCACCTGTAAAAGCAAGGCGCGGTTAAGCAGGTTTTCTTTTCCGGTAAGGTGTGCGTAAATGGCAGGTTGCTCAATCAATGAGCCTATTTGCGATAGGATTTCTATCCGGTTGCTTTTCAGATCTTTATCAAAAATGCGAATACTGCCTTCCTGCATTTGCAACAGGTTAATTAGTAATTTTATAGTAGTAGTTTTACCAGCACCGTTAGGCCCTAAAAAACCATAAATGCTTCCTTCAGGCACGTTCAGCGAAAGTGATTTTACAACCTGCTGATGACCAAAGGTAAAGGTTAGGCCCTCGGTACTAATTACCATACTTTTTCTTTAGCTACGGCACACACAGTTTTTACCAGTGATACGCCTTTGTAAAAAAGTGATGTTGCATGCACGGTTGTACCGACTATCGATGCTCTTTTTTGCTGAAACTGGTAACTTACACCCATTATAAGTGCAAACATTACAGGAACAAGTAACAGTATAAAAGGATTTGAGTTTGTGATCAGCTTTTTCATCTTCTGCGATTTTGATGATACAAAGAAAATTCTATTTTTTTTAATGCTAAAAAGTATTAGACCAACACACAGGATTTGTAGATGAACGGATGTTTACCCATATTCGCCTGTTCGTCGGAATTAAACGCCCGTTCATCGACAAAGCAACCGACTATATATAAATAATAACCGTTTGGCTGCTTAAAATATTAATTTAGGTGTAATGAAACAACGCTGGCAAATATTCTGGCATATATTTTTTTGGATAGTACTGATATCGTTTTTTTTAGTTGTTGCCCGTAACAATGAAAAATTTACCACCGAAGATCTGCTGGTAATATTTTTACTGTATCCTATTATCAATATCAGCTTATTTTACCTCAACTACCTCCTTTTTATACCACTGTTTTTTGATAAAAAGCGGTATAGCTTTTACGCAATAGCGGTAGTGATATCCATTATTGTTTATGGATTCATTAAATATGGCGTTGCGCTTATTTTTAAGGGTATCGTATTAACCCGGATGAAAGGAGAAACGGTAAGCTTTGGCTCTTATTTTTTAAGTACCATATTCACCAGCCTTATCTTTTTGTTTTTAAGTGCGGTATTGAAATTTATTATCGATTGGTTTTTGAATGAACGTATTCAGCGCGACCTGGAGAACCAACGGCTTACCGCAGAACTGGCTTTTTTAAAATCACAGATCAATCCTCATTTCCTGTTCAATTCTTTAAATAGTATTTATTCGCTTGCTTACCAGCGATCAGAAACAACGCCCGAAGCGATACTAAAACTATCCGAAATTATGCGTTACATGCTATATGAGTGTAATGATAACAAGGTTGATTTGGAAAAAGAATTGCAATATTTACAGAATTATATCGACCTTCAAAAAATAAGATTCGGGAACAAGGCTTATATTGATTATAAGGTAGAAGGGAAGGTTGATCACCAGAAAATTGTACCACTATTACTTATTGCCTTTATTGAAAACGCCTTTAAGCATGGTGTGGCAAACAATGCTTTAACCCCTATAAGATTGCTGATTGATGTGGAAGATTCGCACCTGCATTTTTATATGCAAAACAAAAAGCATCGTAACAACCGCGATGAAGTGGGCGGAATAGGGTTAAATAACGTAAAGCGCCGGCTGGATTTGCTTTATCCCGGTAAATATAATTTGGATGTACGCGATGAAACGGACACTTATACCGTTGAATTGTCATTAGTTTTATAAGATGATCAGATGTATTATAGTTGATGATGAGCCATTGGCGCTGCATGTTTTGGAAGATTATATATCAAAGATCCCATTTTTGCAGTTAATAAAAGCCACAACCAACCCTATTGAAGCGCTTACCCTGGTACAGGAAGGTAATGTTGATTTGGTTTTTTTGGATGTTCAAATGCCCGAGCTTACAGGCATCCAGTTTTTGCGTATAGCTAACGGTAAGGCCAAGGTTATTTTAACAACCGCTTACCCGCAATATGCGTTGGAAGGCTACGAGCTGGATGTAATTGATTATTTATTAAAGCCTATTGCTTTTGATCGTTTTTTTAAATCGGTGCAAAAGGCACAGGGAATTATACAACCCGCAGCAAAACCACTACAGCCCGAGCCTGTACAAAAACCACAGCAGGACTTTTTAAGCGATTTTATTTTTGTTAAAACGGAGCATAAAATACAGAAGGTTTATTTAAACGATATCCTTTTTATTGAGGGACTAAAAGATTACATCTCCATTTTTACTACGGCCGAGCGTATTATTACCCTACAGAATATGAAAAAGATGGAAGACGCCCTGCCCGCAAAAAACTTTATGCGTGTACACAAATCGTACATCGTATCCATCAATAAAATTGACAGTATTGAGCGCAGCCGTATTTTCATTGGTGATAAAATTATCCCGGTGGGGGATACCTACCGCGACGAGTTTTTCAAAGTTATTGACGGGAAGAATATTTGAGTAAAGTCTTTAGTCCTTAGTCTGAAGTGGTTTTTTGGTAGTCATAACAAAAGTAGTATTAACTTAAGACTAACGACTTAGGACTCAAGACTTAGGACTGCCCCAACGCTTCCTTTATCCTGTTTTCTGCCTCCAAAACTAATTCTTCCATTGGCCTGCCATTGGGTTCTATGGGTTCAAGTACCGTCCAGGTCATTTTTTCAAATGTACTTAGCGGGTAATAACCATATTGAACCATTTTCCAGGCATTGTTAATAGCAATGGGAACCAGTAATGCATTAGGGCATTTTTTTAGCATAGTAGCAATACCGCCAACATGGAAAGTTTTTACCTGCCCGTCTTTTGAGCGGGTTCCTTCCGGAAATATCACTGCCGACCAGTTGTTTTCTTTCATCCGCGTAGCCAGTTTAATAATTTCGGCTATTGATTGCCTGGAATCGCTGCGGTCAATATTAGCTCCGCCGCCATATTTCAGGTTGAACGATATAGAAGGAATGCCACGGGTTAACTCAATTTTTGAGATAAACTTTGCATGGTATTTACGCAAATAATAAATAAGCGGTGGAATATCGCCCAGGCTTTGGTGATTTGCCAAAAAAATCATGGGGCGGCCTACTGGTAAATTCTGCTTGTTAATAAAAATCACCCTGTTGAACAAAATATTAAAGGTCCGCAACAAACAGAGATTTAATAAATCAACAGATCGTTTGTGTGCGGTGTAGCCAAACAGTTTGTAACATACCCACTGAATAGGTTGAAATACAAGCAGCACCAAAAAGAATGCAAGAATGGCAAATGGAGATAAAATATAGCCTAAAAACTTTCTCATAAAAGCCTCAAAGTTAGGTTTTTTTCGGAAATGGGATAAAATTTATAACTGGTTTTCTAAAATAAGTATGCGTACTTTTAAAACTGCAGCAACGGTCATAACATCGGTAATTTCGCCACGGCAAACCATTTGATACACCTCATCGAAAGGCAATTTGTGTACAAGCAATTGCTCCGTTTCTTCCGGCTCGGCTTCAAACTGCTTTAATCCGCGGGCAAGGTACAGGATGCTGAGTTCATCACTTACCGAATTAGAAAGATGAATACGTTGTATTTCAATCCAGCTATCGGCTTTTAGTCCCGTTTCTTCCAGCAGTTCACGTTTGGCCGATTCAAGGGGATCAACATCCAGGTGGCCGCCACCTTCGGGCATTTCCCAACTGTATTGCTCCAGCGGGAAACGGTACTGGCCCACCAGGTAGGTGTTCATATTATCATCGAGCGGTAAAACGCCTATGGCAAAGTTTTTAAAATGTACCTTACCATAAATACCGGGATTTCCTGATGGATTTAAAACCTGGTATTCGGTTACATTGATCCATGGATTATCATAAGCGACCTTTTCGCCGGTAATTTTCCACGGGTTTTCTTTAGGATGATGCATGCGGTAAAAATAGAATTGTTTTAAGCCGCTTACAAATAAAAAAGGATATGAAAAGAGCACACCTGCTTTCATTAATATCAAATATCCATAGTAAGAATCATACGGAAATTGCTTTTAAAAATTTGCTGTCAAAATATTCATCAATTTAGTGAGCCAGAATGGAGTTGGTTATGATAATTGCTGCTATAGCGATGGGTTTTAAACCCATCGCTATGGAAAAAGCCACCAGAAAAATTAAAAAAGCGATTTCCGTAGCAAGAATCAATATAATTTAAAAGGTTTATTAGCAAAATTTCAATTTTAATGATGTAGTTGATTATATTACGTCGCAATTGCTAAACGGAACTTATTAACTGATGATAAAAACCTCAAAGCTACCGGTAAAAATAGCTATACTTGATCTTTACAACGGCATTGAAAATGGCGCAATAACCAGTTTCATGCAAATACTGGATCGTTATAAAATTCAAAAAGGCCTGAATTTAAGTTACGAGGTTTTTGATGTCCGTAAAAAAGTGGAAGTGCCTGATACCAACTTTGATATTTACATTTCGAGCGGCGGCCCCGGCGACCCGATAGAAAGCGAGGGCTCGGAATGGGAAAAAAAGTATTTCGGGTTGATTGACAGGCTCGAGGATCATAATCTATCTAACACAACACAAAAAAAGCACGGTCTTTTTGTTTGCCACTCGTTTCAGTTAATGTGCCGCAAATACCAGCTCGGTGATGTAAATATGCGTTATTCGCCTTCTTTCGGGGTGGTTCCTGTTCATCAAACGCATGCTGCTGTTAACGAGCCAGTATTTGAAAATATGGATGATCCTTTTTACGCTTTAGATTCGCGGCTATGGCAGGTCATCAACCCAAATGAAAAAAAGTTTACTGATTTGGGCATGCAATTGCTGGCCATTGAAAAGGAGCGGCCGCACGTCGATTTCCCCAGGGCTATGATGGCTGTGCGCTTTAGTGATTATTTTTTTTCAACCCAGTTTCATCCGGAAGCTACGGCAACCGGCATACGCGCAATATTGCTGCAAGAAGAAAAAAAGCAGGAAGTGGTAAAAGAGCACGGGCGTGATAAATACAACGAAATGCTCGAATGTCTTGATGATCCGGATAAAATCACGCATACCAACCAAACCATGATACCTAATTTTTTAAACCAGGCCGTTTTAAGTTTACAGGAAAGGTGAAGACGAGAGTCAGGAAGCAAGAAGCAAGAGTCAGGAAGCAAGAAGCAAGAGTCAAAAAACAAGAGTTAAGAAACAAGCAATATAGTGGGACTTTAAGAAAGCTGACTTTTTCCCGCCCGAAGACTCTCGACTGCTAACTCTTGACTCTCTTTTAACCTAAACCAAATACTATTTTAATTGTCTATACGTATATATGTAAATTGTATTAAATTTGTGACGTGAATATTCAACTAATTATAATAGTCATACTTTTTGCATCGGCCATATTTTATGTGGGCAGAATGATGTATAAAAACTTATTTGCAAAAAAGAGCTGTGGCAGCAATTGCAAATGCGGTGTTGATTTTTCGGCAATAGAACAAATCAAAACACATAAATAATATCAATCCTTTTTCGGTAACCTTTATACCTGAACAATACTTTATTTAGAAGAATTTAATGGCTGATAAACAGGTTTTTCAAACTGACACCCCTGGTAGATGGATACGTTTTAAATGGCTTAGCCGTGTTATAATCATAGTGCTTTTTTGCAGTGTGCTGGCGGCAATTGTTACGGTAACATCCAAACAATATCCAAGTCTTCCAAATTTGAACCCGGTTGCAAAAAAACTGACTAAAGAGGAGCTTGATAACTTAAAGAAATCAAAAAAATACAAAGATTTCAAAATTGACAAGGCCGAAATTCAGAAATTGGCCCATACCCGCCATTTGCACCAATTAAAGCGCCCCAATAACAAAGATCGTATTAATGCTGCATTTTACAGGGCTTGGGAGCCGCAAGCTTATAATTCACTACAGCAGTACATATCAAGGCTGGATATGATTGTAAGCGAGGGCTTTTTTATATCACCCGGCCGCGACACTATGGTCGCCAATATTGATACCGGCCTCATAAACCTGAACCGCAAATACAGAAAACCAGTATTAATAACCCTTTCAAATTATGTTAATTATAACAACGAAAAAGGCGGTTATGACAGTAAGGATGTAGAGCGCATTCTTAAAAGCAAAAGACTTCGTACCCAATTCATTAATAATTTAGCAAAGCAGCTAACACGATACAAGTTTAACGGTATCAATCTCGACTTTGATGAAATGAAGGACATCAACAGCAAAAACTATATTGCTTTTGAAAACGACCTTTATTCTATACTTCACCCTAAAGGATTTTTGGTTACTCAAAACGTGATCCCTGATGATGATGCCTTTAATTTGGAGCGCCTGCAACATATTAACGACTTTTTGTTTGTAATGGCTATTGATCAGCACAACGAAGGAAGTAATGCCGGCGATCTTTCGAATCAACATTGGGTTGAGGAGATTTTGGATAATATTTGTACCCGCATACCGAGTGAAAAGGTGATTTTAACTATTGCAGGCGGCGCTTATGATTGGCCCGAAAGCAGTGTAGGTAAACCGATGGGCTACGCACAGGCTATTAGTATCGCTCAGCAGAATAAGAGCAAAATCATCTTTGATCCAACCTCTGCCAACCTGCACTATAATTATTTCGATCTGGATAGTTTAGAGCATACCGTTTATTTTACCGATGCAGCTACCAATTTTAACATTATACGCATGGCGGATGATTGGGCAACCGGCGGTGTTGCCTTGTGGCGCCTTGGTGCAGAAGACCCACGTTTATGGACCTTCTTCCAGAAAAACCTAGCTATCGATTCCCTGAGAAAAACCGGTATTGATATTAAACGGTTAACCTCAGTTGGTTTAAATAACAAAATCTTTTACGATGGTGACGGCGAGGTACTCGATCTGGTAACTACACCGACGACGGGGCAGATTGATGTGCACATGGACACTACCAATTATGTTATCACCAATCAGCATTATATAAAATTGCCAACCCGTTACGTAATCAGAAAATACGGTTATGCGCCAGGTAAAATTGTTTTAACTTTTGATGATGGTCCTGATCCGGATTATACACCACGAATATTAGATATATTAAAACGCGAACATGTTCCGGCGGCATTTTTTATTGTGGGGTCAATGGCCGAAAAAAACATCCAGATACTTCGGCGCGAATATGATGAGGGTTATGAAATTGGCAACCACACCTTTTTTCACCCGGATATTTCCACTATCAGTGTCGACAGGGTAAAGCTTGAACTAAATGCCACCAGGAAACTGATTGAATCTGTTACAGGCAGAAGTACCATATTGTTCAGACCACCATTTAACGCCGATGCCGAGCCACAAACATTGGCAGAGGTTATACCGGTGGCTGAAAGCCGTAAGCAAAGTTATATTAACATTGGTGAATCTATTGATCCATGGGACTGGCAGCCCGGTGTAACAGCCGATAGTATTATTGCCAGGGTAATAAAACAAAAAGATGCGGGCTCCATGTTACTATTGCACGATGCCGGAGGCGACACCCGCGAAGAAACAGTAAAAGCACTGCCCGAAATTATACACTACTTTAAAAGCCACGGATATAAATTTACAACCATAGCCGATGTTTTAGGAAAAACCAAGGCCGATTTGATGCCGCCTATAAAAGATGATGCTAACTCGGGCGTATTGGGCTCGCTGTATAATTTGCTGATTCAATTTTACTTCTATGGTAACTGGTTTTTGTTGTACCTGTTTTTATCAGCTATATTCCTTGCAATAGGAAGGGTAATTCTTATCGCGATACTTGCATTAAGACAATATGCCGAAAATAAAAAGATAGATAGGGTAGTAGTTGACAAAAGCCTGCTTCCCGCGGTGAGTATTATTGTTCCGGGATATAATGAGGAGGTTACTGCTTTAAAGACTATTGAAAGTTTGCTTAAAACAGATTATCCATCATTCGAGATAATTTTTGTGGATGACGGTTCAAAAGATAAAACATATGACCTAATAAATAACGCCTATGGTAATCATCCTTTAATACAGGTGCTAACCAAACCAAACGGTGGGAAAGCATCGGCACTTAATTTTGGAATAAGCCACGCAAAAAACGAGTTTGTTGTTTGTATTGATGCCGACACCCAGTTAAAAGACGATGCTATTTATCACCTGATGACCTATTTTACCGATAGTGAAATTGGAGCGGTAGCAGGTACGGTGAAGGTGGGTAACGAAAATAATTTCATAACCCTTTGGCAGTCTATTGAATATATTACGGCTCAAAATATGGACAGGCGTGCTTTTGATTTAATTAATAGCATTACCGTTGTTCCCGGCGCTATTGGTGCATTCCGCAAGTCTGCTATTTATAAAGCCGGCGGGTTTACTTATGATACACTGGCAGAAGACTGCGACCTAACGATGCGCATTTTGAAGCAGGGTTTTATCGTGAAAAACTGTGCAGAGGCCATCGCTTATACCGAAGCGCCGGAAACGCTTAACGGGCTGTTAAAGCAACGTTTCCGCTGGAGTTTTGGGGTAATGCAAAGCTTCTGGAAAAATAAAGATGCATTATTCAATAAAAAATATAAGTTTTTTGGAATGCTGGGTATGCCTAATATCCTGATCTTCCAGATTATACTACCATTATTCTCGCCATTGGCCGATTTAATTATGATAATCGGATTGTTTGGCGATAAGCCCGGTAGAATACTTATCTATTATGTCGCCTTTGTACTGATTGACTTTTTGGTAGCCATAATTGCTTTCTGGATGCAAAAGGAGGATTATAAGAAGTTGGTTTACATTATTCCGCAACGCTTTATATGGCGGCAGTTAATGTACTATGTACTGTTTAAGTCAGTCCGCAAGGCGCTCAAGGGCGAATTGAGCGGCTGGGGCGCGTTAAAACGTACAGGTAACGTAGTTATCAAGAAGGACATAGCGGTAGAGCAATAATCTGAAAGTAAAAGGGTCATTATATTTAGTATAATGACCCTTTAATATTTTGTCTTAGTATTTTACTTCATTTCGGTTATTGAGACCAGACTTATCAGATCTTCTCAATCAAACAAACAGCATAAGCTACGACGCCTTCCTGGCGGCCTATAAAGCCCAATTGCTCATTGGTAGTTGCTTTAATGGAGATATCTGCTGCGTCAATGCCAGCCGCGGCTGCTATATTGACTTGCATTGCCGGAATATGCGGGTTTATTTTGGGCGCTTCCAAACAAACCATAGCATCAATATTGTTTATTTCCCAGCCTTTTTCTCTTAATAACTTCATTACGTGCTGTAATAAAATAAGGCTGCTGATTCCCTTCCAGCGGTCATCCTTATTGGAAAAATGAAAGCCTATATCTCTCAAATTGGCAGCTCCTAAAAGCGCATCGCAAATGGCATGTAATAAAACATCGGCATCTGAATGGCCAAAAGCGCCGCTGTGATGCTCCAAATTAACGCCGCCTAATACAAATGGATGCCCCTCTTTTAACTGATGGACATCAAAGCCAAACCCAACTTTAATTTTTGCCATTATCTTTTATTCTTGTTGTTTTCGCCGCCAAAATTAGCAATTAGCGTGAAACGTAAGGTATTTGCCAATGGGCTGTTTTGCTGATTACCGGCTATGTACGAAAAGTCGAAGTTAAACTGGGTGTATTTAAAACCAACGCCTAAGGTTAAATAATGCGAGCCTCCTTTATAAGGGTTATCGGGGTTGTTGGCGTTTTCATAAAAATAGCCGGCCCTTAATGCAAACAGTTGGTTATACCAGTATTCAACTCCTGGCGAAACTGTGATTTCCTGCAGTTCTCCAGTAAAGCCGTTAGGCGCGTCAGAAAATGATGAGAAAATTCCCGAAGGAACTGATATATTGTCGTCTTTACCTGCAATAATATTTCCGTTTGCGTCCCGTATTGGCGGGGTGGGCGTTAATAGCTTGTTAAAGTCAACCGTTAATGTAACCTGGTTATAGTCGTCCAGATTCCATGTATTGGCAACCCCGATTTTTAAATTGGTTGGCAAAAAATATTTAGGTCCATCGGTATCATAACTGATTTTTGAACCTATGTTTGATATGTTGGTACCGAACGAGAAAACGGCGTCGTTGCCAAATTCTTGTGTTTGTTTAGTATAAAATAAAGATACTCCTGCTGATACGGCATTTGCGGGATTGCCGTTTTGCCCGGTACTTGAAGAACTCGAAAAACTGGAGTGAATGTAACCTGCGGTCAATCCCAGTGATAACTCATCGCCGAATTTCCGGGCAAATGAACCATTGATTTGAAATTCACTTGGGGTATATGAGCCAAGACTGTTTGCCGAAACGTCAGTAAGGGCAACAGTACCATAGTTAAAATAACGAATTGATGCACCAATGGAGTTACGATCATCAATTTTATGAGCATAGCTTAAATAAGACAAACTAATATCAGGAACTAACTGTCTTAACCAGGGGCTATACGATAAAGAAACATCGTCATCATTAGTAAGAAAAGCCAGTTTTGAAGGATTCCAATAGTTGGCATTTACATCCGGTGAAATTGCAACTCCTGCTTCTCCCATAGCTCCGGACCGTGAATCAGGAGTTAGATTTAAGAACGGTACTTCCGTATTAGGATAGACGACTGTTGTTTGCGACATTACCAGCACCGGTAGTAAAATGCAAATAAAAAAAATAGAGATTCGGAGAGAAAACAACTTCATTGTGCCAAATTAGTTTATTATTTTTAATAATAATAAGCTTTATTGGGGTGTATTACGTATTGTTATAGAAATAAGTTTTTAAGTAAAAAAAATTAAGAATAATGAAACTCATTTTCTTAAATTTCCGTTAAAGGAGGAATAAAAGTTTAGTTTCCTTAAAAGAATTGGATAAAATAACTGGCATTTATAGCAAATTGTTTTAAATTTACGTTCTAAATATAATTGTAAAAATATGAAAGTACTTTTTACTAATACTGCTGTTGTGTTGTTGTGTGCAGCAACGCTAATGAGCAGCTGCAGTAAGCCACAAAAGTCAGAAAAGACTGGAATTACTTATAACGACAAGAAAACAGGTGGTTATGAGAAATTTAGAAAGACCCATCCGTCGCCCGGACCTGGCCTTATTCCTATTGAAGGAGGTACTTTCGTAATGGGGGGCAGTGCCAACCAGGATGTTACATTTGATTATAATAACGTGCGCCGCAGAGTTAGTGTCGGATCATTTTATATGGATGAAACAGAAGTAGCTAATCAAGACTGGCTGGATTATTTGCACTGGATAAGTGCTACCTATCCCCAGGATCATGAATTGTATTACAATGCGGTGCCTGATACTTTGGTTTGGCGTAAACCATTATCATACAATGAACCCTATGTTGACAATTATTTAAGGCATCCGGCTTTTAACGATTATCCCGTTGTTGGTGTGAGCTGGGATCAGGTTCAGGATTATTGTGTTTGGAGAACCGATCGTACTAACGAAAATATATTAAGAGAAACAGGCAGAATGGTGACCTGGCAGGATTTGAACGGCAGCAAAAAAGGAGCTGCTCAACCAGCCTCAACCAGCAAAGATCCATTTAATACAGATATTTACCTGAACGGACAATACAAAGGACAGGGGATTGACGGCAAGAAAATGGTGCCTGATCTTAGTCCTAATGCTAAACCAGATGCTGGTGGAAAAGGTAAAGCCCCGGTTAGACCAGTACGTATGGAAGACGGTATATTAAAACAAGCTTATCGTTTGCCTTCAGAAGCTGAATGGGAATATGCTGCCTTGGCGCTTATTGGAAACACTCAGTTTGAAAATATTAATGATGGTAAAATATACCCATGGAATGGTATGGGTGTACGTTCAGCAAAGAGATCTACACGTGGTTTAATTTTAGCCAACTTTAAACGTGGTGCTGGTGATAACGCAGGTGTTGGTGGTTATTTGAATGATAAAGCTGATATTACTGCACCAGTAAGATCTTATCAGCCAAATGATTTTGGTTTATATAACATGGCCGGAAACGTAAATGAGTGGGTTCAGGATACTTATCGTCAGGCTTCATTTGAAGACTTTGAAGATTTTAACCCATTTCGTGGTAACGAATTTACCAACAAACGTTTAGCTGATGCTTCTAAAGGCACCTATGCGAAAGATAAATACGGTCGCCCTATTAAAGATCCGGCAGCATCTAACAGAAAAATGAAATATGCTGATGCAATGGCTCTGCAACAAGCTCAGGCAGCAGCAGGACAGCCTAACACTGCTACAGCAGGCGCAGCAGTTGGAGCTAATAGTAATGCACCAACGTTGCCGGTGGCTGCTCAAAAAGATGCATTAAGCGGAAAACCTTACAGCCCCGATTTCAGAGGATATGGCGATACGGTTAACACTTACCTTTATGGTACAACAACTTTAGTAAATAACCACTCAAAGGTTTACAAAGGTGGTTCATGGAACGATTTAGCTTTCTGGTTAAACCCTGCAACGCGTCGTTTTATGGATGAGAGCGATGCAAGCGCTGAAGTAGGATTCCGTTGTGCTATGACATTGGTAGGTGCTCCTGAAATTCACCCTGAAGGAAAACCACACTACAGTGTTAAAAAAGCAAAAGACTTTAACCCAAAACAATAATGTAGTTAAGGATTATAATAAAATAGAAAAGGCTCTGATTTTTCAGAGCCTTTTCTATTTTATAGCTTTTTCATTAGCTCAAAATACCATCAGTACCTGGCCTTTTTCTACTTTATCCCCAGGTTTAATTTTAATAGTTTTAACTACGACATCAGCAGGGGCTTTTATAATATTTTCCATTTTCATGGCTTCCAGCACAAACAGGTTTTCTCCTTTTTTAATTTCCATACCCTCGGTTGCAAAAACCTTAAGTACCATACCCGGCATTGGGGCTTTTATTTCGCTGACTTTTGCAGCATTAAGGCTGCTTAGCCCCAGCTTGTCCAATAAAATATCAAACTGATCTTTTGCTGAAACATGGTAGATATTATTGTTAATCTTAATTTCTGCGGTTTTTTCGGCCCGGTTGAAACTGATTATTTCAGCGCCATATGATTGCAGGTTATTGATAATGTGTAATGTTGAATCATTCAGCTCACTTATATCTGCGTTTATTTCAACCCCGTTTATTACAAGGCCGCTTCCATTTTTAGCTACCTCATAATTATACTCATTGTTCACTTTTATTTGATGCATAGCGGTTGAGAATCAGTTTAACAGAATGTAAGAGCAAGATATTAAAAATCGGGCGTATCGCCCTAATCAATTAAAATCAATAATGGGTTATTGAGTGAGTACATACTGTATCAGATTTGCACCCATTTTAAGAGCTTTTAAGCGCGTTTCCTGAGTGTCGCCGGCATATGTGCCATAATCCTCCCATCCGTTGCCTAAATCGCATTCATATGTGTAAAAACAAACCAAGCGGCCTTTATAAATCAACCCAAAACCCTGGGCTCTTTTGCCATCATGTTCGTGTATTTTGGGTAGTCCGGTAGGGAAGCTAAACTTTTGATGATAAATAGGGTGATTGATAGGCAGCTCAACAAAGTCGAGTTCGGGAAATACTTTCTTCATCTGCGGTCGTATAAACTGATCTAAGCCATAATTATCGTCGATATGCAAAAAGCCTCCACCAGTTAAATATTTCCTTAAATTGCGTGCCTCCTGATCAGAAAAGATCACGTTGCCATGTCCTGTCATAAAAATGAAAGGATAATTGAATATTTCGGCGCTGCCAGCATCAACCACTTCGTCTTCGGGTTGAAAATTTGTTTTTAGGTTTTCGTTGCAGAACCTTATAAGGTTGGGTAATGCCGTCCTGTCGCCATACCAATCGCCGCCACCATTATACTTAAGCTTAGCCATTTTGTAGGTAGGCGGAACATTAAAGCTGCTTATAAGTGCAAGTAAAACAAAACCGAAAATTACATACCCAACTTTTTTCATATGATAATATCCAAAATATCTTCAAAAAAACAAATTCAGTTGACCTACTACCGGTTTAAAAAGTTTACTTCAAAACAGGCCTCCAATGCGGCTGTTTCGGTGCGCAAACGACTGTAGCCTAAAGTAATAGCTTTAAAATTGTTTTGAATAGCGTCGTTAATTTCATCGGGAGCAAAATCTCCTTCCGGGCCAATCAGTATTACATAATTTCCGTTGCTGATAAGTTCGGCCTTAAGACTTGTTTTTTCTGTGTTCTCACAATGTGCTATAAACTTTTGACTATCAAAAGATTTTGAGATAAATTGTTTATAGCTCACTGGTTCATTTAAAACAGGGTGATATGCTTTGATAGACTGTTTTATTGCAGCGGTGATAATTTTATTAAGGCGATCAGTTTTAACCTCTTTGCGCTCGGAGCGCTGGCAAATAATGGGGGTTATTTCGTCAATGCCAATCTCTGTTGCTTTTTCCAAAAACCACTCCATACGTTCAATATTTTTTGTAGGAGCCATGGCGATATGCAGGTAATGGTTCCGTTTATTAAACGCAGCAATTGTAGAAATTATTTGAAGTATAGTTCTTTTTGGATGTGCATCCTGAATAACTGCGGTATAAAGGCCACCTTTGCCATCAATTAATTGCACCTCATTCCCTTTTTCAAGGCGTAAAACCCTGATGCAATGTTTGCTCTCTTCTTCATTCAAAAAATAATGAGAATTAGCAGGGACAATATCAGGTGTGTAAAAGAGTTGCATGAGTGGCAGATTAATGTAAATCTACGGCATCTTCTTCGTTTATCAGCAATTCCAGCTTAACCGATTCAATATTTTGATCTGATTTTTTTAATACGGTAATATTATACCCGTTTGATTCTTTTTGCTCGCCAACATCTGGTATTTTACCAAATATATCGCCCAACCAGCCCGATACGGTATCAAAGTCGCCGTCCTCGGGCAAATCATGTGGTAAATGGCCGTTTACATCATAAATGGGAGCAAGGGCATTTACAATAAATTCACGATCGTTAATTTTCTCTACAATGGGTTTTTCCTCATCGTATTCATCCTGAATTTCACCAACAAGCTCCTCAACAATATCTTCAAGAGTTACCATTCCGGCTGTGCCACCAAATTCATCCAGAACAATGGCAATTTGTATGCGTTTTTGCTGTAGCTCGGCCATCAGATCATTAATCTTTTTGGTTTCGGGAATGAAGAAGGGCTTACGGATAATGTTTTTTAAAACGATTTCTTCATTGCGGGCAAGCAGCGGTAATATATCTTTAGCATGCACTATACCAATTATCCGGTCAATTACATCATCATAAACGGGCATACGGGAGTAGCCCTCGGTTATTACAATTTCAAGCAATTCTTCCCTGGTAGTATGAACATCAACCCCTGATATTTTTGTGCGGGGAACCATGATATTTTTAACCACACGCTCATTAAAATCGAATACGTTTTGAATAAGTTCGTGCTCGGTAGAGTCCAACGCACCTGTTTGTTTTCCCTGGTCAAGCAGGTATTGAAGTTCTTCAGAGCTATGGCTTGTTTCGCTCTGCAGCGGATTAATGCCTATCACCTTTAGTACAAAATTGGCAAAACCATTCAGCAGCCAGATTATCGGCCTGAAAACCACAAAAAAGAAACGCAGCGGTAAAGAAATAGTCATTACTGTACGCACAGATCTTTGTATCGCTATTGATTTTGGAGCAAGTTCACCAAATACAATATGTAAAATGGTAATAAATGCAAATGCTACTACGTGGCTGGTATTAATGATAAAGCTTGAGGTAATAACTATACCGCACAACGAAAACAGGTTGAGCATTAATTTGGTTGCCACTTCCTGGCCAACCCAACCCAACCCAAGCGAGGCAATGGTTACCCCAAGCTGTGTGGCGGCAAGGTAACCATCAAGATTGTGCATTATACTGCGGGCTACCTTTGCCACAGGGCTGCCTGACTTAGCTTTGATTTCTATCTGCGAGCCCCTAACACGTACCATTGCAAATTCAGCAGCTACAAAAAAGCCGTTTAACAGAACCAGGAAAAAGGTGAGGAAGAGATATAAACCGTTTATTTCAAGATCAGGGCCCATAAATTAATTATTGGTACACAGGAAAAGTAGATTTGTACAATTCCAAACTCTCTTTTATTACCTTGTGGGCATAACGCATGCCTAAAAGATGTTCAATAGTAACGTTTTTTCCTTCAAGTTTTTTGTAATCTTTAAAGAAACGAACAATTTCGGTCATTGCGTGTGGAGGAAGTTCGTTCAGGTCATTAATGTAATTTACTGACATGTCATTTTTTGCTACCGCGATGATCTTATCATCCTGTTCGCCGTTATCAACCATATGCATTACACCTATCACTTTTGCCTCGATAATTGACATCGGGAAAACATCGATTGAGCAAAGTACAAGGATATCCAGCGGGTCATTATCGTCACAATAAGTTTGCGGGATAAAGCCATAGTTGGCCGGGTACATTACTGATGAAAATAAAACACGGTCAAGCTTCAATAAGCCTGATTCTTTATCAATTTCATATTTGGCTTTTGAGCCTTTTGGAATTTCTATTATAGCCTGAACAATTTCTGGAACATTGTCACCCGGAGAAACCTGGTGCCATGGATGCTGTGTACTCATTTATTATATTATTTTAGTTCGTTAACATTCTGCCTGGTTTGCATTCTTCGTTTAGCAAAAGCAAAAATCAGGGGAATTGTCGTTATTATTATTAGTCCAATGACAATGTATTCCATGTAGTCTTTTAACTGCGGATATCGTCTACCTAAAAAATATCCTGCCAAAGTAAAAGTGGTTACCCAGGCTACACTGCCAATAATGTTGTAAATAGTAAATTTTTTAAGATCTAACTTTACTATACCAGCAAAGATAGGTGCAAAAGTTCTAATTATAGGGAAAAATCTACCTAAAACTATTGCCATTCCGCCGTATTTAGCATAAAATTCTTCGGCAAGCTCAACATAATGCCGTTTAAAAAATAAGGAATTGTTTTTGCTGAATAATGCGGGACCGGCTCTGTAACCAAACCAATAGCCTGTAAAGTTTCCTAAAATACCGGCGGCGATTAGTGATAATACAAGTGTATATATTGATATATCAAAGCCGCCAGTTGAACAAAGCAAGCCCGACATAAACAATAGATAGTCTCCCGGTAAAAAAAAACCGAAAAATACACCGGTTTCAGCAAAAACAACAATAAGCAAAAAGTAAAACCCTAAGCTTATGATGGATTGAGCGTCCGTTAAATTTTGAAAATGTTCCCAAAAATTATCCATTCACTTTATCCGTAAAACTACAAATATTAAATGAAATTGTAATACTTGTGTTACGGAATTAAATAAGCCCTGATATAATGCCCGGATAAATGCCGATCAGAATGGTAATTATCGCCGATAAACCCAATACGAATTTGTAATAAACAGGAATGGTAAGTTCGGTACGGTCTGCATCGTTAAAATACATGGCTATAATAACCCTGAAATAGTAGAAGATGCTTATGATAGCGTTTACAACTGCCAGAATTACCAATAACACCTGGTATTGTTTTAATGCGCCAGTGAACATAAAGAACTTGCCTATAAAGCCTGCCGTAAGAGGAATACCAGCCAGCGAAAGCATACCAATGGTTAACACCAATGCCAGGAATGGATTCTTTTTTGATAAGCCGTTAAAGCTTTCAAAATTATCGCTGCCAGATTGTTGCTGAACCAGTATTAAAGCTCCAAAAGCAATTATTGAAGCAACAGAGTAAGCAGTTGCATAAATAAATACAGAGTTTGCTGAGCTTGCTCCTAAAGCCACTATAGCGAATAACAAATATCCGGCATGTGATATGCTGGAAAATGCCAGCATGCGTTTAAAGCTTTGCTGATAAAGTGCCGTAATATTGCCGATGAACAGGGTAATAATGGTTATTACCAATAATACAGGTACCCAAAAATCGGATATTGGTGCAAAACAAGAAGTAAACAAACGCAGGAAGGCTGCAAAACCAGCAGTTTTAACTACTGTCGACATAAATGCAGTGATAAGGGTAGGGGAACCTTCATACACGTCTGGTGTCCAGAAGTGGAAAGGAGCTGCCCCAACTTTAAAGCAAAGGCCAACAATAATCAACAAAACGCCGGTATAAAACATTGGGTCGATATTGTGCGGATGCTCAACTACGTAGTTGCGGATAGCTTCAAGGTTAAATGAACCTGATGCGCCGTAAAGTAATGTTATACCAAACAAAAGGAAACCTGTAGAGAATGCACCCATCAGGAAATATTTTAAAGCAGCTTCGTTAGAAGCAAAATCGCTCTTTTTTATTCCTGCAAGGATGTATAAGCTAACTGACATAATTTCGATGCCAATAAACAGCATGGTAAGGTTATAGAACGATACCATTACTATGATTCCGGCTAATGAAAACAGGATAATGGCATAGTATTCAGCAATGTGGCTGCTTATTTTTTCGAAATAACCTCTTGATAGCAGTAATATCAGGATGGTTGATATAATAGTTATAGATGAAAATGCTATAGAAAAGTTATCAAACAGCATCATACCGTGGTAAATAGGCTGTGCATTGTTATTCCACTGTGCAATTGCTAAACCAAGAGCAACAAGTAAACCAATAATTGTTACGGGCAATAATGCCTTTTGAGCTTTATATAAACCAATATACAGCAGTATAATGGGTAAGATGGATATGATGATTAAAGTACTCATTATTTTACTTGTACAAATTTAGTATTTACCGTTTGAACCAGGTTATTAACTGCAGCTTCAGAAATATGAAGAATAGGTTGCGGATAAACACCCATAATTATTACTAAGGCACAGATAATGCCCAATACTACTTTTTCAGAACCGCTGATGTCAGCAAATGCTGCTGTTAACGGATTAGTTTCGCCTTGCATTACTTTTTTATACATGCGCAGCATGTATACAGCGCCGAAGATCATAGTTGAACCAGCTGAAACAACCAGCCATACATTGTAGCGGAAAACGCTGTTTAACAACATAAACTCACCAATAAAACCGTTGGTTAACGGTAGGGCCACTGTACCTAAGGTGATAATTAAAAATGCTATTGCAAACTTAGGCGCTACTTTTGCAATGCCACCTAATTCACTTATCTCCCTGGTATTTAAACGACGGCTGATAATATCCCACACAAAGAATAAACCTACCACATTAATACCGTGGCTAAGCATTTGGAACATTGCACCCTGCAGGCCCATGGTAGTCCAGCCGAATATGCCGGCTGCTATTAAGCCAACGTGAGCCAATGATGAATAAGCTACCAGTCGTTTGCCATCCTTTTGCGTAAATGCAATGATTGAGCCGTATACAATACCGATAACTGCCATCACGATCACTACACCTTCGTATTTTTGGAAACCAAGCGGAACAACAGGAATTAACCAGCGGATAACGCCGTAAACACCCATTTTAAGCATAATACCTGATAACATCATGGTACCCGCTGAAGGTGCTTCGGTATAAGTATCGGGTTGCCAGGTATGGAAAGGAAACAACGGCATTTTAATGGCAAAAGCCAAAAAGAATGCCCAGAATACCCAAGCCTGATGATGGCCGTCAATTACGCCTGTAGCGCTAAATGCTGAAAGATCGAATGTTTTTACTGGGGTAAGCAGGTACAGGTAAATAATACCCACCAGCATAAACAGTGAACCGGAGAAGGTATAAATAAAGAATTTGATAGTTACTTTAATTCTGTTTACACCGCCCCAAAGCGAGCATATGAAGTAAATTGGAATTAAGGCTGCTTCCCAGCCTACGTAGAATAAAAAGCCATCCAACGCTGTAAATACAACCAGCATGCCGGCCTGCATAAACAGGATCAATGCATAAAAAGCATTTGCATTTTTATACTCGTGTTTGTAGGTTGTTAAAATAATTAATGGCACCAATACGGTGGTAAGCAATATCATTATCATGCTTATACCATCAATACCCGCATTAAAGTAAATACCCAACTTAGGTATCCATGGAGCTATTACTGCAAATTGTACTGAAGCATCAGGAACAAATTTGCTTAAAAATATGGCTGCTAATGCTAATTCAGCTACTGAAAAAGCTAAGGCTGCGTGTTTTGCAGCACCGTTTTTAAAGAATAAAACAGCAAGAGCCGCAATTACCGGTAAAAAAATTAAAATACTGACCGTCATTTTATATTATAAACGCTATCGTTCTTTACTTTTTAAATACAATGTAAACCAGGATGGAAATGATACCCACAACCATCATAAAAATATAATATCCAACATTACCGGTTTGCAGTAAACGCAAACCTCTGCTGGCTTCAATAGTTCCTTTGCCTAAGCCATTAACAATTCCATCAATTCCTAATTTATCAATTACTCTATAGAAAAAGTCTGACAAGAAATCCAATGGTTTGCGGATCATGGCATCATAAAGCTCATCAATATAAAACTTGTGATATGACAGGCTTGCTAATGCCGGGCGTTCTTCTTCGTCAGAAACAGGTACATGTGCATTTTTTACATATCTAACATAAGCGTAAATTAATGCAATTAAAGCTCCCGCAACGGAAATTACCATCAGCACTATTTCTGTTTGATTTGATGACGCTACTTCTTTTACAAGATCAGCCGAGCCTTTAAAAACAGGAGACAGGTATTGTCCCAATAAATGATGGCCTCCTAATGACTCAGGAACACCAATAAAACCACCAACTACAGATAAAATAGCTAATACAATCAACGGAATGGTCATTGAAGCCGGCGATTCATGCAGATGATGCTCTTGCTCATGTGTACCACGGAATTTACCCCAAAAAGTAAGGTAAAGCATGCGGAACATATAGAATGAGGTGAACATAGCCGTAATTACACCAATTGCATACATGCTTTTGCTGTAGGTAAACGTATGCGCCAATATCTCGTCTTTTGAAAAGAAACCCGCAAACGGCGGAATACCTGATATAGCTATCGTACCGATAAGCATTGTCCAGAAAGTGATTGGCAGTTTGTTTTTTAAACCACCCATTTTGCGCATATCCTGCTCGCCGCTCATACCATGGATAACTGAACCAGCACCCAGGAATAAAAGAGCTTTAAAGAAAGCATGCGTTAATACGTGGAAAAACGCACCGGTATAAGCGCCAACGCCCAAGCCTAAGAACATATAACCTAACTGCGAAACAGTTGAATAGGCCAATACTTTTTTAATATCTGTTTGTGATAATGCTATTAAGGCAGCAACAACAGCGGTAGTTAAACCTACAATTGCTATTACGTGCATAGTTAACGGAGCCAGCGTAAATAATATGTTTGAACGGGCAATCATATAAACACCGGCAGTAACCATGGTTGCAGCGTGTATCAATGCTGATACCGGAGTTGGACCGGCCATTGCATCAGGCAACCAGGTAAATAAAGGCAACTGGGCCGATTTACCTACCGCACCTACAAACAACAATAATGTAATTACTACATATGGTGTAGTAGTTGCAAACTCGGGTGTAGCAGCTTTTGGGAAGATGTCGGCAAAGTTGGCGCTTCCGAAAAATACAATAAGGATGAAGATACCTATTATAAAGCCCAGATCGCCAATGCGGTTCATAACAAATGCTTTTTTGGCAGCATCGGCATAATCCGGATTTGAATACCAGAAACCGATTAAAAGGTATGAGCATAATCCTACACCTTCCCAGCCAATAAACATTACCAGATAATTTGATCCCATTACCAGTAAAAGCATAAAGAAGATAAACAGGTTAAGATAAGCGAAGAACTTACCAAAGCCAGCATCATCTTTCATGTAACCGATAGAGTATAAGTGGATAAGGAAACCCACTCCCGTAATAATCAGCAGCATAATAGAGCTTAGCTGATCAATCAAAAAATCAAAAGAAACCTTGAATTTACCAACCGAGAACCAGTCGAATAAATGAACATTAATTTGACCACTATCATGTACCTGCAAAAAGGCGCCGATACTTATGCCAAAAGAAACCAATACCAAAAAACTCCCTAAAAAGCCTATAAAAGCTTTCGGGAAAGTATTACGGCCAATACCGTTAATAATAAAACCGGCTAACGGTAGTATAGGAATAAGCCAGATATATTTGTCCATATGCCCCCTAATCCCCTGAAGGGGAATTTTAATTGTTGTTATTTAATTAGTCATCAATCCCTAAAAGGGATGAGATCTTTTTACTTTTTGCTCTTTGTTATTTTTATACATTCCGAAATCGAAAATCCGACCGCATGCCGCCTTAGCGGTGGCGCACTTCCGAAATCAAATCTTACCACTTCAGCCTGTTTAGCACATTAATATCTATCGAGTTTGTATTGCGATAAATCATCACGATTATAGCCAAACCAACTGCAACTTCAGCAGCGGCCAGTGCCATAATAAAGAATACAAAAACCTGCCCGGTAGCATCACCACGGTAAACCGAGAATGCTGCAAGCAATAAGTTAACTGAGTTTAGCATCAGCTCAACCGACATAAATATTACGATAGCATTGCGACGGATTAACACGCCGATAACACCGATCGAAAATATAATAGAACTTAATAGTATGTAGTGATTAAGCGGTATTTGTGTTAAAGTTTCCATTAGGTTGTTTTGGGGTCTTTAGTAGCCAATAAAACTGCACCCACCATTGCTGATAAAAGCAATACTGATGACACTTCAAACGGCAATAAATATTCGTTAAACAGTATTTTACCCAGATTTTTTACTAAGCCAAGGTTAGGATCATGTAAAACAACAGGCTGCGATATGTTGAATGCTTTTACTGCCGCAACTATAGTTAGTAAAAAACAGCCGCCACCAATAAAGCCTGCAATTTTAACCACGTTTGATTTGCGCGGCTCTGATTCTTTATTCAGGTTAATGAGCATCAATGTATACAAGAACAATACGAGGATAGCACCCATGTATACTATAAAGTTAACAACAGCCAAAAACTGGGCATTTAACAAAACATAGTGAACGGTGAAAGTGAAAAAGGTAAGTATAAGATAAAGTATACTGTGTACGGGATTTTTCGCCGTAATAACCAATATTGAAAAAAATATGGACAAAAATGCGATGAAGTAAAATGTACTCATGGTTTATATTTGAAAATACCTTTACCCCTTGAAATAGAGTAGGGCAAAGGTATAAAACTTCTTTATTGATTTAACGGAGCTTCTACTAATTTGTCTTTTCCGTAAATAAAATCCTTCCTTAAATAGTCGGCCGGTACAATGTTGCCATCTAAATAGATAGCTTCTTTAGGGCATGCTTCTTCGCATAAACCGCAGAAGATGCAACGCAGCATATTTATTTCATATACAGCCGCGTACTTTTCCTCACGGTATAAATGCTCTTCACCTTTCTGGCGCTCGGCGGCTATCATAGTTATTGCCTCTGCCGGGCATGATAAAGCACATAAGCCACAGGCGGTACAGCGTTCCTTGCCGTTTTCATCGCGTTTAAGCGAATGCATACCACGGAAATTTTCTGAAAATTCACGCTGTTCTTCAGGATAACTGATAGTTACCGGTTTCCTGAAAAAGTGTTTCATGGTAATTGAAAGCCCCTGCACTATTGCAGGCAGATAAGCCCTTTCCCAAAAATTGAGCGGCTTTGACTCTAATACCTTACGTTTATTACTTAACGATTCCATCTTATCCCTTTATTTAATAAAAGTCATCCATACTCCGGTTATTATGATATTGGCGATAGCCAGGGGGATCAGAATTTTCCAGCCCAAATCCATTAACTGATCGTAACGGAAACGCGGGATGGTCCATCGAACCCACATAAAGAAGAATATGAATAAAAATATTTTTGCAAACAATACAACAACACCAATCAGCGGGCCTATTGCCGGGCCGGTATGGGCTAATACCCAATCCATTCCAGGGTAGTTATATCCACCCCAGTATAATGTTGCCATTACTGCCGACGAAATGAACATATTGATATACTCGGCAAACAGGTAAAAACCTAATTTCATTGACGAGTATTCGGTATGATAACCGCCCACCAGTTCCGTTTCGCACTCAGGTAAGTCAAAGGGGGTGCGGTTGGTTTCGGCAAATGCACATACTATAAATAGCAGGAAACCAAGCGGCTGGTAAAGAATATTCCAGTGCCAGCTATGCTGTTGTTCAGCAATTTGGCGAAGACTTAAAGTGCCGGTAACCATCAATAAAGCGATGATTGACAGGCCCATTGAGATTTCGTAGCTGATATTTTGTGATGCAGCGCGGATAGCTCCCAATAAAGAATATTTATTGTTTGATGCCCATCCGCCAATCATTACACCATAGACGCCTAATGATACTACGCCAAAAATATAAAGCACACCTACGTTGATATCTGCAACCTGCAAATCAATAACCTTTGTACCGATAGTCATTTGTTGTCCCCATGGAATAACTGCCGAGCCGATACAGGCCGTCATGATAGCTAACGAAGGGCCTGCGATAAACAGGAATGCATTTGCATGCGTAGGGATAATTTCTTCCTTTAAGAACATTTTACCACCATCAGCCAAGGGCTGTAAAAGACCCCAGGGACCAGCGCGGTTAGGGCCAATCCTGTCCTGAAAAAATGCTGCAATTTTACGTTCAGCATAGGTAGAATACATTGCGATTACTAAACTGATCAGGAATATGATCAGTACTAATCCAAATTTAATTAATATATCTACTACTCCCATTATAAGCGTGTATCTCGTTCAAATTGTTCTTTATTCTTTTCCATTAATTGCGGGTTGGTTTTAACCACCGGCAAAGGCTTAAACTCGTAATGATTTGCACTGATAACAGATTTGTGCGAAATTTTTCGCGGGCCTTCAATTACCCAATCGCTGGTTTTCTTTTTATCAAAACGGCATGTATTGCAAATAAATTCTTCAACCTCGCCATATTTGTCTTTACGGGCTGTTACGCGCAAAACTTCTTCACCTTTGTACCAAAGGGTAACTTTGCCGTTGCATTTTTCATGATCGCAATCACGATGTGCATCAACAGGCTTAGTAAACCAAACACGATTTTTAAAACGGAAAGTTTTATCCGTTAATGCACCTACCGGGCATACGTCAATTACGTTTCCTGAAAAATCGTTATCAACAGCAGCTTTTATGTAGGTTGATATTTCTGAATGATCACCACGGTTTAAAATACCATGGATACGGTGATCGGTAATCTGATCGGCAGTGAAAACACAACGGTAACATAAAATGCAACGGGTCATGTGCAGCTGTATTTTATCGCCAATGTCAATCTTCTCAAACGTACGGCGGTCAAATTCATAGCGTGTTTTAACAGCGCCATGCTCAAAACCCAGATTCTGCAAATCACACTCACCAGCCTGATCGCAAATAGGGCAATCCAACGGGTGATTGATTAATAACATCTCCACTATACCTTTGCGCGCTTCAATTACTTCGGGCGATGTAATGTTTTGTACTTCCATACCATCCATTACGGTGGTACGGCATGATGCTACCAGCTTAGGCATAGGGCGGGGATCTTTTTCAGACCCTTTGCTTACTTTAACCAGGCAGGTACGGCATTTACCACCGCTGCCTTCCAGCTTGGAGTAATAGCACATAGCAGGCGGAACTATATCACCACCAATTTGCCTTGCAGCATTTAAAATGGTTGTTCCTGGTTCTACGTCAACGGGTATTCCGTCTATGGTTACTTTCATTAAGTTAAAATTAAAAACTCAATATTTAGTTCTTGCCGTTTTGCAACGGCAAATGTTTTATTTATGCTACAGGTTCTTCTTTTTTAGGCAACGGATCAGCATAATGTGCTAATCCATAATTCCTTGATGTTGCTTCAGCAGCGTTGGTAACGTGCCATTCAAATTCATCCCTGAAATGGCGAATAGCTGAAGCCACCGGCCATGCAGCTGCATCGCCCAGTGGGCAAATGGTATTACCCTCAATTTTTTTAGAAACATCAACCAACAGATCCATATCGCTCATTTTACCATGGCCATGCTCTAAACGGTGCAATACTTTTTCCATCCATCCGGTACCTTCGCGGCAAGGCGAACATTGTCCGCAGCTTTCGTGATGATAAAAACGGGTAAAGTTCCAGGTATTACGAACAATGCACTGATCTTCATCAAATGCAATGAATCCGCCCGAACCCATCATGGTACCGCTAACAAACCCGCCATCAGCTAATGATTCATAGCTCATCAGGCGCGGATCGCCATTTATAGTTTTCAAAAACAGATTGGCAGGTAAAATCGGAACCGAAGAACCGCCTGCAACAACCGCTTTCAGGCGTTTGCCATTAGCAATACCACCGCAATATTCGTCTGAATATAAAAATTCTTCAACAGGCAGACCTAAATCAATTTCGTATACCCCTGGGTTTTTGATATTGCCACCGGCAGATATCAGTTTAGTACCTGTACTGCGTCCAATACCTACTTTAGCGTATTCTTCGCCACCTTCGTTAATGATAGGTACTACTGCAGCAATTGACTCCACATTGTTTACCACAGTAGGGCAGCCGTACAAACCTGCAATAGCAGGGAACGGTGGTTTGATGCGTGGGTTACCACGCTTACCTTCCAGTGATTCCAGTAATGCAGTTTCTTCACCGCAGATGTAAGCACCACCGCCCGGTTGTACGTATAGTTCTAAATCGTAACCTGTTCCTAATATGTTTTTGCCCAGGAAGCCTGCATTTTTTGCCTCTGCAATAGCCCTTTCCAGTATCCTGATCTGTGGCATCATTTCGCCACGAACATAGATATATGATGTTTTGGCACCTAAAGCAAAGCTGGCTACAATCATACCCTCAATTAATAAGTGAGGCATGTAAGTCATCAGGTAACGGTCCTTAAAAGTTCCCGGCTCTGATTCATCTGCATTGCAAACCAGGTAACGGGCAACGCCTTCGGGTTTTGCCAGAAAGCTCCATTTCATCCCGGTAGGGAAACCGGCACCACCGCGGCCACGTAATCCTGATTTTTTAACTTCTTCAACCACATCGTCTGGCGACATGGTTTTCAGTGCTTTTTCCACAGAAGCATAACCACCTTTTGAGCGGTAAACATCAAAGGTATTGATGCCCGATACGTTAATATGTTCTAAAAGTAATTTACGTGCCATTGCTGCTTAATATATCTTTTTGGTCAGCTTGTAATAATTAATATGTCTGATAATGCAGCTGGCCAAAGCCACTACAATCAATAAGTTTAATATCAACGGATTTTTATTGAAATCACCATTTCCATAATGGATAACTATTATGGTGACTACGAACAATGTATCTGTTATGATTAAACTTGTTCTGTTCATTTTTTAATTATGGCCTTTTGCTTTTAATTCAGCAATCAGCGTATCAACCGAGTTAGGTGTTAAATTTTCGTAAAATGTATATTCAGGGCCTATTTGTAACACAGGGCCATAGCCACATGCGGCAAGGCATTCAACACCGCGCCAGCTAAACAGGCCATCGGTAGTTACTTCGCCTTCTTTAACACCCAGCTTTTCTTCAATATGATCCATTATTTTTTCGGCACCTACCAGGCAACAAGGGCCGGTACGACAAACTTCCAGTACAAATTTGCCCTGGGGGCGTAAAAAGTACATGCTGTAAAAGCTGGCTACCTCATACACTTCAATATGTTGTATATGCAGGTATTCGGCAACTTTATCCATAGCATTTGGGCTAACCCAGCCAAATTCTGCCTGTACTAAATGGAGTATAGGTAATAAAGCCGATTTTTGTTTCCCTTGCGGGTAACGGCTTACAATTTCATCAAACTTACTGATCAGTTCCGGCGAAAACTCAACCGGTGCCTGGGCTTCGTCAACTCTAAGCATCTAACTCTCCGGCTATAACGTTTAAACTACTCATGTTAATAATTGCATCTGATAATAACATCCCGCGGCTCATAGGGGCATACATCTGGTAATTGATGAAGCTCGGTCTGCGGAAATGCAAACGATATGGCGACCTGCCGCCATCATTCACCAAATAAAATCCTAATTCGCCATTGGCACCTTCAACCGCGTGGTATACTTCGGTTGTAGGAGTAGGAACTTCGCCCATCACAATTTTAAAGTGATAAATCAAAGCTTCCATGTTATTATAAACATCCTCTTTTGGAGGAAGGTAAAAATCAGGAACGTCAGCATGGAAAATATCTGAAGGTTCTTTTTCCAGCTTAACTAATGCTTGTTCAATCAAGCGTAAGCTTTGCCACATTTCTTCATTGCGTACCAAAAAGCGGCTATAAACATCACCATTGGTACCTACCGGAACTTCAAATTCAAAATCATCATACGATGAATAGGGTTCCATCGCCCTTACATCGTAATCAACGCCAGCAGCGCGCAATAACGGGCCGCTCCAGCTATAACTTAATGCCTCTTCTGCGGTTACAGCAGCTACACCCTTAGTACGATCAACAAATATGCGGTTACGGTTAAATAGTGATTCAAATTCCCTTAAGGTTACCGGGAACTCTTTCAGGAATTTACGCAGCTTGTTGAACGCTATAGTATTGAAGTTGCGCTCAAAACCACCTATCCTGCCAATGTTGGTAGTAAGGCGCGAGCCGCAAACTTCTTCATAAATTTCATAAATGGCTTCGCGGTATTCCATCATATAAAGGAAACCGGTGAAAGCGCCTGTATCAACACCCAATACACCATTGCAAACAATATGATCGGCAATACGTGCCAGCTCCATTACAATTACGCGTAGGTAATCAACACGTTTTGGGGTTTCGATACCTAAAAGTTTTTCAACTGTCATGTGCCAGCCCATATTGTTGATAGGCGATGAACAGTAGTTTAACCTATCGGTTAACGGGGTTATTTGATAAAACGGCCTGTGTTCGGCAATTTTTTCAAAAGCACGGTGAATATAACCTATGGTTGATACACCGCTTACAATTCTTTCGCCATCCAGTTGCAGCACGTTTTGGAATACTCCATGTGTTGCGGGGTGGGTTGGCCCTAAGTTAAGGGTTGAAAGCTCGCTTTGCGGATCGTTATCTGTAAATACCGGGTGGTTCTGCATTTTCTGTTATCTTCCAAAAAAATAATCTTTCTTATCAACACGGTTAGGATCTTCCAATGGGAATTCTTTTCTCATCGGATGCGCTATCATGTCGTCAACGTTCAATATCCTGCGTAAATCGGGATGACCGTCAAATATCACCCCAAAAAAGTCATAAGTCTCTCTTTCCATCCAATTAGCGCCATTCCATAAAACAGTAGCTGTAGGGATGTGCACATCACCGTCAATTAAAAATACTTTTAAACGGATACGGGTATTGTGTACCAGGCTATGTAAATGATAAATAATACCGATAGCCTTTTCCTGCTCTGGGTAATGGATAGCGGTAATATCTGTTAGATAAATGAATTGAAGAGTGGGGTCGTTTTTTAAATAAGCTAAAACATCAATAATGTGCTCTCTGGTGGTTTCCAGCGTAAGCAAGCCGAATGGTTCGCCTATGGTAGTTACCTTGTTACTGAATTGATCGCTTACTTTATTTAAAAGCTCTTCGTTTGTTATTTTGCCCATTATTGTATTCCGTATGAAGCTAATAATTTTTGGTACTGTGGTTCATTTCTGCGACGTAAGGTTTCTGTTTGAACCAGCTTTTGAATGTTCATAAAGCCATCGATAATAGCTTCCGGACGTGGTGGACATCCTGGAACATAAACGTCAACAGGTATTATTTCATCAATACCCTGTAAAACAGAGTAGGTGTCAAAAATACCACCACTTGATGCACAGGCACCAACAGCTATAACCCAACGGGGCTCGGCCATTTGCAGATATACCTGCCTTAAAACCGGACCCATTTTTTTGGCAATGGTACCCATTACCATTAAAAGATCAGCCTGCCTTGGCGAGAAACTTAAACGTTCGGCACCAAATCTCGACAAATCATAATGAGATGCCATAGTTGCCATAAACTCAATACCGCAGCATGAAGTAGCAAATGGCAATGGCCATAATGAATTTGAACGTGCTATACCTATTGCTTTATCAAGCGAGGTTGCGAAAAAACCTGCTCCTTCTACACCTGCCGGGGCATCAACTAATTGAATATCACTCATGATTTATTTGATACAAAAACCCATCAATTTTAAGTCAAAGTCTGAAACCGTATTTTACTTGCGTAATCGGCGTCAAAGACTGAGC
>Ga0206982_1033_pt2 | contig 49878 bp, 38 predicted proteins | sample Alteio_BWMinCont_18_FD_153493 | JGI IMG/M metagenome (GOLD analysis project Ga0206982, IMG submission 153493) | Enriched cells from forest soil in Barre Woods Harvard Forest LTER site, Petersham, Massachusetts, United States -... | ecosystem: Environmental > Terrestrial > Soil > Temperate forest >... | reverse complement strand
ATTTCAGAAATCAGGGCTGGGGCTGGGCCTGTATATCAGTGCCGAAATTATTAAGCGCCACGGCGGAAAAATTGGTGCTGATAGTGAGCTGGGTAAAGGGGCTACTTTTTGGTTTACGTTGCCGTTGTAACGAAAAAAGCTACCGGCTAATCCAGTAGCTTTAAAAATCATTCGCCGTTTCGAAAACCGTTTAACTTTCATTGCCGTTGGCTTCAGCCAACGGATCTATTTAGTGGTAAAACCTGGCTTCAGCCAAAAATCATCTTCATTTTAGGCTAAAGCCACTGTGTTTTATTGAAACACCGTCGGCTTCAGCCAACGGCAATATTTTTCATGGCAAGTCTGTCAACTCCATCATAAACAGGGCATCGTAGTATTTACTTTTGTGGACTATTATAAATTGAATTGAGTATTCCGGCAAGTCTTATTCCGCCTTTTTCAATTCTCTTTTCGAGTACGCTGATATGATCCTTATAATATTGCTCATCAAAATCAGGATTATCTGCTGCTTCCTTGTACAAAATTGTGCTGATCTGGTACGATTCCCACAGCCATACCATCAAATCATCACTTTGCCATTTGGCTATTTCGGCTGGTGTAGCGGTATCATATTCAGAAGCCATTTGCTGGTAGGTTAATCCCTGGTGATCAATCAAGCCACTATCCCACAAACCATGCAGGTTACCATCATTGCCCACAAATTTAATATTGATGCTGTTTCCGCCTTTGTCATCTGCATTACTTACATGCATGGGCTGATGCAAATCACCCACAAAGTGAACAAGCAGTTTTAATGCTGTAACCTTTTGTGCGTTAGATTTATCTGGATTTTTCAGATCGCGTTCGCAGCTCAATACCATTTTGTAAACATTATCCTGCGGCATGCTGACTACCTCATGGGCAAACTGTTCAAAATTAAGGCCGGGGGTAACGTTAACATAGTGCCATGGCGTGGTGTATTTAAATTGCGGATCTCTGCGGATCTCATCTGCATAATTGCTTACATCGGCCAGCGACTCATGGCCCAAAAGATTTTTAACAGCCAGTTTAGCTGCCGGAGTCAAGTGATTTTCGGCTATCTGGCCAACAGCCCTATGGCCGGTTGGCCCCCACGATACTAAACCCAAAAAACATAAAAGCACGAGGCCCGAAAGGAAATATTTCTTCATTTAAAATTTGATTATAAATTATCACCCAAACGGTGCAGCCCTGGGGTTATTGCCAGTTCACAAAAAAGTTAAACGCCCGTAATTATAATTTAACATTACGGGCGTTCGGTAGATAGTACAATATCAAAAAAAGCGAAATCAGGCGTGTATTGCCATTGACTTCATTGTTTCGTCCAGATCAAGCTGCAAGCCTTTTGCAACGGCCATCCCCAGGCCAATATCAGCCCTGAACCAGTGGCAAAGCTGCCTGTTGGTGATCAACTCCTTTTTAGGTCCATCAATGCCACTCATGGAGTGAACAATGTTTTTTATCAGGTCATGTTTGGCTTCTTCGGTCATTAATCTGTATAAATTGCCGGGTTGGGTGTAATGATCATTTTCACCTTCGGCATTACGGTCGTACCAATCGGCTACGCTGGTTCCAAGGTCCCAGGCTGGTTCTTTGTAATGTTCGTCGGCAACAATATCATCAAAGCTGTTAGGGAAATAGTTTGGTGCTGATCCGCTATTGCCGTCAACCCGCATTTGCCCATCGCGCTCGTAATTATTAACAGCAAACGGGCATTTGTTTACCGGGATTTGTTCATAGTTGCCGCCCAAACGGTGACGGTGAGCGTCAGGATATGACAATAAACGACCCTGCAACATTTTATCGGGCGAGTAGCCCACACCATCAACCACATGTGCCGGTGCGAATGCTGATTGCTCAACATGTGCAAAATAATTATCGGGATTTTGGTTTAGCTCCAGCACGCCAACTTCAATTAATGGAAAATCGGAATGTGGCCATACTTTGGTTAAATCGAACGGATTCCATTTATAAGTTTTAGCCTGTTCTTCAGTCATTACCTGTATTTTCAACTTCCATTTCGGGAAATCACCCTTATCAATATGCGTTAACAGATCGTGCTGTGCAAAATCGGGATTGGTACCACGCATTGCGCCTGCTTCTTCGTCGGTAAAGTTTTTAATTCCCTGTTCGGTTTTGAAATGGAACTTTACCCAATGGCGCTCATTTTTAGCGTTGATCATTGAAAAAGTATGGCTGCCAAAACCATCCATATGCCGATAGCCATATGGCGTGCCCCTGTCAGACATCAGGATGGTTACCTGGTGCAGACTTTCGGGGTTTAGCGACCAAAAATCCCACATCATGGTAGCGCTTTTACAATTGGTATAAGGGTCGCGCTTCTGCGTATGGATAAAATCACTGAATTTCTTCGGGTCTTTTATAAAGAATACAGGTGTATTGTTTCCCACCAGGTCCCAGTTGCCTTCCTCAGTATAAAATTTCAGCGCAAAGCCGCGTGGATCACGCTCAGTATCGGCCGAGCCTTTTTCACCACCAACAGTTGAAAAACGCAAAAACGTTTTAGTTTCTTTCCCTATGGTGTTAAACAGTTTGGCGCGGGTATATTTGCTGACATCGTGCGTAACAGTAAAAGTACCATAAGCGCCCGATCCTTTGGCGTGTACCACTCTCTCAGGAATACGCTCACGGTTAAAATGCGCCATTTTTTCGTGCAGGATAAAATCCTGTAGTAAAATAGGTCCGCGCGGGCCAACAGTCATTGAGTTTTCATGCTCTGCATACGGTATACCCGATGCCGTAGTCAGCTTTTTCTTATTTGTTTCCATATAGGGTCGTGTTTAGTTTAATTCAAACTTCAGGATAAAAAATCAATAGAAAAAATCAATAATTACTATCTTTGTATAGAGGGAAACTATATTAGGGAGGGCGACGCCAGAAATCAATAGGTAACAACCAAGGTATAAAAAAACAAGGAAACGAGTTACATATAAGTAACAAAATCTCTGCATTATACAATATAGCGATAGGTATAAAACCCGTCGCTATATAAAACGTTATCTTTTTGACTCTCGTATCTTGATTCTTGACTCTAAATAAAAAAACATTATGACGATCACTCAGCTTGAATACATTGTTGCGGTTGACACTTACAGGAGTTTTGTGCTGGCTGCCGAAAAATGTTTTGTTACCCAGCCAACGCTGAGCATGCAAGTTCAGAAACTGGAAGATACGCTTGGTGTTAAGCTTTTTGACAGAAGCAAACAGCCCGTAACGCCCACCGGAATAGGTACCGAAATTATTTCGCAGGCGCGGATACTGCTATCTGAAAGTGAAAAAATAAAAGAAATTATCACCGACAGGAAGAAAGAACTTTCTGGTGAGTTGAAGGTGGGAATTATACCAACCATTGCGCCTTATATACTACCCAAAATACTACACGGTTTTATTGAAAAGTATCCGCAGGTGAAACTGGTGGTATGGGAACAAACTACCGAGCAAATAGTACACGAGTTAAAGCTGGGCATGATTGATTGCGGTATACTCTCCACCCCGCTGCACGAAAATAACCTTACTGAGCTACCAGTTTTTTATGAAAATTTTGTGGCTTATGTATCCAAGAACAGCAATCTATCTAAAAAGAAAACCATTAGCCCTGATGATATTGATATGGAAGAGATATGGGTGCTGAACGAGGGTCATTGCATGCGCGAACAGGTTTTGAATATTTGCCAGCGCCGCAAAGCTACACAGGGTTTTAAGCATTTTGAATATAATACCGGCAGTGTTGAAACGCTGAAACGTATGGTCGACCAAAATAACGGCGCCACCATTTTGCCCGAACTGGCCCTTGCTGATCTTACTGACAAACAGCTGGATAAGGTTCGCTACTTTAAATCGCCAGAGCCTGCAAGGGAGGTGAGTATAGTGATACAGCGTAATTTTTTAAAAAGAAGGATGATTGAAGCACTAAGAAATGAAATCCTGGACTTTTTACCTAAACGGATGAAAACCAAAAAGAAAAAGGAAGTGATGGATATTTAATTGGGCAGCAGGGTCGTCAACAGCTTATAAAGTTCATCTTTGCGCAGATTTTTGGCGATGATTTTACCACTGTTGTCAATTAAAAAGTTGGCGGGGATAAAATCAACCTCAAAATCTTTCAGGTAAGTGCTTTTCATTCCTTCATAGTCAATCAACTGAAAAAACGCCGACGTGCCATCTTCTTTTATAGCTTGTTGCCACAAGTTAGTATCCGAGTCGAGCGATATGGATGCTATCTTAAAACCTTTGCTTTGAAACTGATTAAATGACTTGATGAAGTATGGATTTGTTTTGCGTGATGCTCTGCTCCAACTTGCCCAAAAGTTAACAAGTAAATATTTATAATCTGATTTATTGATATCAATTCTGTTTCCGTTAACATCAGGCAATATAATATCAGGCGCTGTTGAGTTGATGGCAACGCCTTCATCGGGCAGAATAAAGGAATAAACTGAAATATTTTGAGCACCGGCAGTCATCAGGCTAAGTGAAATAATGCATAAAAGCAGGATCAACTTTTTCATAACCGACTAGAGAAAAAAATCAAAATAAGGCTACTGGTAATTAAACTTAAGTTAAATGTAATAAACTTTACATTAAATAACAAGCCCATTTTTTGGCGGGGTGCAATTCAAATTGTCGCTTTAACACGAAACGTTCCGATGGAACGTAAAAATTGTTGTTGAATATTTTTTCTACCAACCATTCGTCCTTACAGGACGATCAACCCATTTTTCGTCCTGTAAGGACGAATGCTTGGTAGTCCAGCATTAAAACAGGTGTTAACGTTCCATCGGAACGTCTGGTGTGTAAACGCGACATTTTGATTTGCACCCTTTTGCCGTATTGTTTTAGGTTAAAATGAAAATTACAAACCGATAATTCTGTATTTTTACCGCCATGACAAACATCCAATCATTTGTTAATAACCCATACCAGGAAAACACTTATCTGTTATATGATGAAAGCGGCGAGTGCGCCATAATTGACCCGGGGATGGACACCGCAGCTGAGCAAAATGCGGTGGTGAATTTTATAAAGAATAATAATTTAAAGCCGGTTTTGTTACTCAACACACATTGCCACATTGACCATGTGCTGGGCAACAAGTTTATATTTGACCAATACGGGCTAAAACCAAAGTTTAATAAAGGTGAGCAGGACTTGCTGGAAGCTGTTATTGCCTATGCACCATCTATGGGTATCCGCTACGAGCCATCGCCCCTGCCTGATGAGTATTTGCCCGAAACCGGTACCATAAAGTTTGGTAATACAGCGCTTGAACTCATTTTTGCACCCGGCCATTCGCCGGCGCATTTATGCTTTTATGCCAAACAAGCCAATATTTTAGTTGGCGGCGATGTGCTGTTCAGAAACAGCATAGGCCGTACAGATTTGCCCGGCGGCAGTTTCACCCAACTGGTTGAAAATATCGAACAAAAACTTTTTACCTTGCCCGATGACTGCACAGTATATCCAGGTCACGGCCCCGAAACTACTATAGGTTATGAAAAAAAGAATAATCCTTTCTTAACTTAGGCCATTCGTTAAGCTTATCACACAAAAATCAACAAACCAACACTTACCACTTTCCATTTGAATACGTCGGTCTACATAGCAAAAAGGTACCTGTTTTCGCGCAAGAAAATGCATGCTATCAATATTATTTCGGGTATTTCTATGCTGGGGGTTTTAATTGGCAGTGCTGCTTTAATTATCATTCTATCAGTATTTAACGGGTTTGAAGAAGTAATCCTATCGTTATACAGCAATTTTACTCCCGAAATAAAAATTGAACCCAGGCTGGGGAAAACATTTAACCCTAATACGGTATATTTTAATTCGCTACATAATGATCCCAGCGTTTTTTCGTACACCACCGTTTTGCAGGAGAAAGCGCTGATCAGGTATGACAACAAACCGTTTATAGGAACCATCAGAGGGGTAAGCGATGAATTTTTAAAAAACCGGCAATTGGACAGCACCATCCAAAGCGGAACTTTTACCCTGCATGCCGAAGGGAAAGATTATGCAGTTATCGGCTCAAATATTCAAAGTAGCTTAAGCATCAACATACACGATCAGTTTGCGCCAATTGAAATATATGCACCCCGCCGCGACAGCAGGCCAGGCACCAATCCTTTGGACGAATTTGTAGTTCGATCCATTTATCCATCGGGCGTATTTGCGATTGAACAGGAGTTTGATGACATCGTAATAGCCCCCATCGGCTTCGTGCGCGATTTACTCGGGCAACCGGTAAATGTATCGTCTATCGAAATTAATTATAAAAAGGGCACTAATATTGATGCCGTACAAAACGCCATTCAGAATAAAATAGGTACCGATTATACCGTAAAAAACAGAAAAGAGCAGGACACTGAACTTTATAAAACATTAAACTACGAACGTTGGTTTATATTTATGATACTAACGTTTGTATTAATTATTGCCATATTTAATATTATTGGCTCGTTAACTATGCTGGTTATTGATAAACGCAAGGACATTGCTATTTTAACCAGCCTGGGCGCAAACAAACAATTGATTCAGGGTATATTCTTTTTTGAGGGAATGATGATATCAATTATAGGGTGTATTGCCGGTATAGTTTTGGGGTTGATATTTTGTATATTGCAGCAACGTTTTGGTTTGGTAAAAATGGGTTCCCGGATGTCGGTAATGGATGCGTACCCGGTGGCATTGCGACTTTCGGACTTTGGTTTGGTATTTTTAACCGTAGGTGCAATTGCAGTTATTGCATCGGGCATAAGCGCAAGGTTAAGTATTAAGGGACTAAACGATATTAAACAGGATTTATAATATCACTATCCTATGCATTTAAGGCCTGTGAAATATTTATTATTTATGGGGATTATTGTTTTTATTGCCTGCAAAGGCAATTCAGGCAATAAGAATCCTATTGTTTATAAAGGGGTTTACAGCTTTGGGCCGGAAGTGAAATTATTTAGAGATTGCGACAACGGAACTGAATTTTGGGTTACCGACAGTTCGCGGCAGCTGGAGTTAAAATATTCGCAATTGAATTTTGAAAAACCTTATTTACCCGTTTATGTTGAAGTAGAGGGAGTAAAGATACGATCGGGCAAAGATGGGCTGGGATCTGAATATGACAGCACGCTGGTGATAAAAAAGCTCATAAAAATCACAAAAGAAATACCGCAGGATATGTGCAATTGAGCGGAAAGCAGAAAGATTAGAGCAGAAAGACTAAAGCAGAAAGCTGGGAACAAAAAAATTATAGAGAATTACACGAAAGGTACAGGCGCTCTTTACCTTTCAGTTTAAATAACATCATGGAATCAAAACGTCAGCAAAAATTTGCAGGAGTAATACAACAGGACCTGGCAGCAATATTTCAGCGCGAAGGGATAAACTATTTACCAAATACATTAATTACCATAACCAAAGTAAGGGTAACCCCCGATTTGGCTATAGCGCGGATATTTTTAAGCTTTTTTAACAATAACAACTCACAACTGGCTTTGCAAACTATAAAGTCGCATTCGTCCGAAATTAGGTATAAGCTTGGCGCGCGTATAAAAGACCAGGTACGGGTAATACCTCAACTGGAATTTTTTGTAGATGATACCGGCGACTACGTAGAACGCATGGACAAAATATTTGAAAAAATAAACAAAGAAGAGCGGCAGCCTGATACCGAATAGTTATAATTTAATGGATGCCCATCTTCAGTTAAGCGAATATTTTAAGGCGAACCCGCATCTTATTGGGAAAGTTGTTGACTTTGATTCAACCACCGATCGGTTATATCATTTCAATTTTACGGCAAGTAATACCGAATTAAGCAGCGACACTTTTGGCGACACTGCAAAATTCAGTAGCTGGATTGATGAGCAGCTGCAAAAAAACAACTGCAAATACGGTATTGGCGGTTATATGGAACACCGCACCATTTACGCGCGCAGCAGCCATTTTGATACGGCGGATGAACCCCGTCGTCTGCATTTAGGTGTCGATATCTGGGCTCAAGCAGGTACGCCTGTTTACGTCCCGTTACAGGGCAAGGTACATAGCTTTAATAATAACGCCAACTTTGGCGATTATGGCCCCACCATCATTCTAAAACACCAGTTGGATGATTTGAAGCTTTATTCATTATACGGACACTTGAATAGCCAAAGTCTGCAGGGTTTGTATGTGGGTATGCCGGTTAATGTCAATCAACCGTTGGCTGCATTTGGCACTATGGCCGAAAATGGCAACTGGCCGCCGCACCTGCATTTTCAGTTGATGTTTGATATGGAAGGTAAGCAAGGCGACTATCCCGGCGTGTGCCGCTACTCCGAAAAAGAAAAATATCTTCAAAATATTCCTGATCCACAATTGATACTGAGATTTCCTGAGGCGGTTAATGAGTAAATACAGCCTGGCTTTTCTGGTGTATAGTTAACTCACCCGGTCGACGCTGCGCTGGACCACCCTCTCTATGACAAGTCATAAAGAGGGAAGAAAAAAATATTTCCCCCAACCCTCTTTACCGCCCCGCGGTAAAGAGGGTGAACAAGCGTAGCGATGTTCGGGTGAGTCCCCTCTGCGAGCGACATAACCTCAATTCAAATCCATTGGCAATTGAATAAAAAACGTCAAAAACACATTATATAATTCATCAGGATTTACATAGCTTCGGATCGATTATAAACCAAGGCTAAAATCCTAATTATTGCGTAATGAAATTTAAAGTAATCATGCTGCTTTGTGCCATCTTCCCGGCAGGGCTGGTACTGGCACAATCAAACAAAACTTTTACTGTAAAATCGCCGGATGGCAAAGTCAATTTAACAGTAACTACCGGCAGTAACATTAACTGGTCTGTTAAGCGTGAGGCTACTGAAGTAATTACTCCATCAGCAATAGCTATTGACCTGGAAGGCGGCGAAGTATTGGGTAAAAATGCGGCAGTTAAAAAATCGGCAACTGTTTCGGTAAATCAAACCATTAATACGCCGATTTATAAAAAGGCGACCGTTACCGACAATTACAACCAGCTTACTTTAACTTTTAAAGGCGATTACGGCCTTATTTTCAGAGCTTATAATGATGGCGTAGCCTATCGTTTCTTTACGCAGAAACAAGGAGAAATTACCATTCTGAATGAAGAGGCTAACTTTAATTTTAAGGACGACGACAAGGCCTTTTTACCATTTGCCAATGATTACCGCAATAAGGATAAATTTAATACTTCATTTGAAGCGCATTATGATAATTTAAGCCTATCGGCCATTAAAAAAGATACGCTGGCTTTTTTGCCGGTGCTGGTTGATGTGGGCAATCCTGTAAAAGCGGTTGTATTGGAAGCCGATATACAGGATTATCCGGGCATGTATCTTTCGCCTGGTTCAAGCCAAAACCTGCATGGTGTATTTGCCCAGTATCCTACCGAAGAGTTTTTAAACCGGATAAACTACTCCGTTAAAAGCCGCGCAAACTATATTGCTAAAACCAGCGGCACACGCAGCTTTCCATGGCGTGTGGTGGTAATAAGCACCGAAGACAAGCAACTGGCCGATAATGATATGATGCAGCGTTTGGGCGCACCATCAAAAATTGCAGATCTGTCGTGGATTAAACCGGGTAAAGTAGCGTGGGACTGGTGGAACGACTGGAACATTACCCATGTTGATTTCAAAGCCGGTATTAATGTGCCCACCTACAAATATTATATTGACTTCGCGGCAGCAAATAAACTGGAGTATATTATTATTGATGAAGGATGGTCGGACGATGGGGATCTGAACAAATTGAAGCTGGACGTACAGCAGGTGGTTGACTATGGTAAGCAAAAGAATGTGGGCGTTATTTTATGGTCAACCTGGTATGGCATTACCCGCAATACGGATGCCCTGTTTACCAAATTTGAACAAATGGGGGTAAAAGGCTTTAAGATTGATTTTATAGACCGAGATGACCAAAAAATGGTAAGCTCCCTATATGAAATTGCACAAAAGGCGGCTGAGCATCATTTATTGGTTGATTACCATGGCATGTATAAACCAAGCGGTATACAACGTACCTGGCCCAATATTGTTAATTGCGAGGGCGTAAAAGGACTGGAAAATATGAAATGGGGCGTTGATAATCAACCGGTTTATGATGTAAGCATTCCGTTTATCCGGATGATGTCGGGACCGATGGATTATACGCCGGGTGGTATGCGTAATGCATCAAAAGGTAATTTTAGACCTGTAAATTCAAACCCGATGACACAGGGCACACGCAGCCACCAATTGGCTATGTATGCCATATTTGAGGCACCGCTGCAAATGCTGGCAGATAACCCCACCATTTATCAGCGCGAACAGGAAAGCACTGATTTTATTGCCGCCATACCTACCATTTTTGACGCAACCGTTGCGCTAGATGGCAAAGTGGGCGAATTCATCAGCATGGCCCGCAAAAAAGGAACCACCTGGTACGCCGGCGCTATGACCAACTGGAACGAGCGCGAAATAACCGTCGATCTTTCTTTTTTAGGCAATGGCAGCTATAAAGCAACCATTTTTGAAGATGGCGTTAACGCCGACCGCGACGGCACTGATTACACTAAGAAAATAATCACCGTAACAGCTAAAGACAAACTGACCATTAAAATGGCATCAGGTGGCGGCTGGGCAGCGCGGTTTGAAAAACAATAAAAGAGCTGAAAGCTGAGAAAGAGCTAAAAGCAGAAAGCTAAAAAAAGAGCAGAAAGCACAAAGCTTAAAGCGGGGAAATCCTACTTTACGCTTTGTGCTTTTCTTTTATACGCCAGCTCGTGGTTTTATGCTTTGGGCTTTTCGCTTTATGCTTTCAGCTCTGCGCTCTCGGCTTTCAGCTCAAAATCCGCATATTGATTGGGTCCCAGTGGATTACTTTGTTTTGGAAATAGCTGTCATTGCAGGCCAGGCATGGTGCGGCAGCCCTGAAACCAAATACAGCGTCTTCCACCACAGGTTTACCGTTACGGATAGCATCCATAAAATTGGCAAAATGATCATTTGACGCGTTATAACCCTGCGGCGATTGGTAGGTTACGCCCGGCAACACCGGCCGCTGCTTATCTGCATCAGTATATTTGGTGTTATAATTATTGAGCAATTGTTTTTGCATATCGTTAGTAAATGTGCCTAACGAATCCCATCCGCCTATACCTGGTGCAGCTGCCATTCTATTTTTGTGGATAGTAAAGCCCTGGTCATCATCCAAATCAATTACACCTTCTGATCCTATAATTTTTGTGGAGGAACGTTCACCCTCGCCGCTTATAAAATTAACCCGTAATGCTACCTGGAATGCCGGGTGTTCTTTGGTATTTGGATATTCAATAACCGCTGTCATTACATCAGGCACATTTCGCCCATCTTTCCAATAATAAGTACCACCAATAGAAAAAATCTTATCCGGCCCTTTAGAACCGGTTATAAAATGAATGCCTGATAAAAGATGAACAAACAAATCGCCGGCGACACCTGTTCCGTATTCGCGGTAATTGCGCCACCTGAAAAACCGGTTGCTCTCGTAAGGTAATTTTGTTTTTTCCAAAGCCTGAAACCTGTCCCAATTTACTGTTTGGGTTGAGGCATCCAGCGGAATGGTATATTGCCAGGCACCCTGTGCATCCTGACGGTTAAACGAAGCCTCTACCGAGTTTATTTGGCCTATGGCACCAGCCTCATATAATTCTTTAGCCTTTTGAAAAGCCAGGCTACTTACCCGCTGACTCCCCACCTGAAATATGGCCTTTGTTTCCTGCTGTGCTTTAACTTCGGCCAAACCCTCACTGATGTAGTGCACCATCGGTTTCTCGCTATAAACGGCCTTGCCTTTATGCATGGCTGCTATAGCAATAGTGCTGTGCCAGTTGTCGCTTGTCGCTATAATTACCGCGTCAATATCTTTCCTGTCTAAAATCTCATGGTAATTATTTGTCGTAAAAATATTGGCGCCAAAAACTTCTTTAGCATGCTGCAAGCGTCCCTGGTACAAATCACAGCAAGCCACCAACTCAACGCCGGGGCAGGTTAATGCCGCCCGGGTATCGTTATAACCCATAATACCCATGCCAATGGTAGCTATGCGTATTTTATCATTTGAGCTGATTCTTTTTTGGGCCTGTAATATTCTTCTTTCATGATCTTCCATAGCTGCAAAGCTTGAAAGTGTGGCAGAGGTAAGCACAACGGTGCTCCCTAACTGCTTCAAAAACTTTCGGCGGTCTGACATAATTTAAGGTTCAATAAGTAGATATAATTGGTTAATTGGTTTCGCTATGCTCAACAGTGGCTACTATATCTTTATAGTCAGCCATAAATTCATTATAATCTTTAGCTACTTGTTTCGCGTAATTAATGGCGTAGTTTAACAAAGGCTGCTGCCAATCCTTTTGCTTACCAAATGCCATTAACGTATCAATTATGGCCGAGTTTTGCATACCGCCGCTTCGTATTTGTGCCGATGCTGTTAGTATGGCCATGTCTTTAATAATCATTTCCAGGCAATCGTCTTTTGTGGCTATTGACGCAAAATTCATTTTATCGGCAAGGGGCTGCATTTCCTGCAAAACATAAATATCGCCCTTAAAAGAACTTGGCCCCAGCAATGCGGGTGGTATATTTTGCATACGCTGCTTAATTGACAAAACACGCTCCGCATTCGAACTCCAAACCGGCTGTTTAACCAGATTATACGGCGTTAGTGACGATTGAACAGCCTCCTTCATATCAACCAGCAGGTATTTCTTTTTGCTTTTAGTGCTCTGCAATAAAAACATGTACCGCTTTAAGCCTACGCTGCCCGTACCAGCTACCCTAAAGGCCGCATCATTAACAACATAATTGGCCGACCATCCTTTTTTACTTTTTATCCATTCTGTTAAATGGGATATTAATTCGGCCTTTAATTTTTTATCCAGATCAAAATGCGTGCGGTTATCAATTTTTATTTTAAACTGACCGCCCTTTTCGTCGGCAACCTTTTTAATCAGATCAGTCTCTTTACGTTTTTTTATATTTTTTAAAAAGCTTTTTACAATGCCTGCAGCCGTGCGGGGATCAATAGAATAAGCCTTTCCGCCGGCCAGTATTTTGGTATAGGTTGATAGAAATAAGTCTGCATTTTTTTGCGCTTCGGCCGGATCAATTTTAAAGGAATTAAAGCCAACAAAAATACTGGTGAGCATTCTGGCTACTTCCCAGGCTGCCGGGCCAAGCATAGCTTCATCAAAATCATTCAAATCAAAATAAACCATGCGGTTGTTTCCCTTAAAACTGCCAAAGTTTTCCAGGTGCAGGTCACCGCAGATCCAGGTATTTGGCGACGTGGGGAAATCTTTAACTTTACTTAAATCCTCATAAAACAAATGGCAAGTACCTCTTAAAAAGCTAAACGCGTTTTGCGACATGTACTTGTACTTAATTTGAAGCTTGTCAGGAATCAGATCCTTGTTAAATGCTTCTAACCTTTCAGCAATTGAGTTCATCATCTTATTTTTTAATATGGGGTATTAATAACAAAAAGAAACTTCTACCATTCAAAACATTGTACCAGCTTATTTTCCACCATCCATTGATTAAGCAGGTGCAGGTTAGATTCTTTGCCTGACACTTCAAATTCAACCGTTATCTGGCTGTCATTACGATATAATTTTGACCGGTGCAGCTTAATATTAAGTGATTTCACATGTTTGTAAAAGGTTTCCACTTCCATCTCCTTCATAAAAACAACTTTATAGCTGCGGTGCTCAAACTGGTAATCAATCTTCATCTGAACAAAGTCGAGCGCATAAAGAATAACCAAAGAGAAACATCCCGCAATTACAGCCAACAAGTAATCGCCTATGCCAATAAGCATACCGATAGCTGCAGCTACCCAAATAGATGCAGCGGTAGTAATACCGGAGATAGACACATTGGTGCGATATATTACTCCTGCACCTAAAAACCCTACGCCGGTAAGCACATTGGCCGCTATACGGTCGCGGTTATCCTGTACTCCCAACAAGTAAGAGCAAATGGTAAAAATGGTAGCGCCAAAACATATGAGCGCCAATGTTCGGAAGCCTGCTGATTTTCCCCTTATTTCGCGTTCCAGGCCAAGTGCGCAGCCAATTACAACCGATAGGGAAAGTTTCAGCAACTCATTTCCATAAATATTTTGTGTAGTACTAATGTTAAATAGTGTGTCCAAGCTGAAGGTTTAAAATTGAAAGAAAATTGAGCGATAATAAATGTAAGAAAATTTATTAATGCAAACCAATAGCTGTGTTTATTGAAGGATGAGTTGGGATGAGAAATTAGGGCATTTATTACAACGGGAATCTGTACTGCCAGCTATCTTTTAAAGCTTTAAACGCTTAACCAGCCAGGGCAAAAACAGGCCTTGCCCAATAAGCGTAAAAAGCACCACCATTACTGAAATAAAGATGATAGCGGCCCGCTGCGGAAACGGACTCCCATCTTTTAAGGTAAGCGGCAAGCCAATAGCAATGGCCAGCGAAACAATACCCCGCATGCCCGACCAACTAATAACCAGGCTATTTTTATGATCGAGCAGTGCGCCTTCGGTTATCTTTTTATGGCCCTTTTTAAAAGCACGCTGAAGATTTATTTTTTGCAAAAATACCCGGGCCATCCGTAAAAGCAAAGCCGTTAAGGTTATTAAAAATGCATACCCTATATACAGTAACAAGGTGTGGTTATTGGTGATGCTTTTTACCACAAAAGGCAATTGCAGGCCGATGAGAATAAAAATTAAGCCATTCAGCAAAAAAATAATAATATCCCATATTGATTTGGATTGTTGCCGTAGTTCAACAGGGACATCTTTACTTTTTATACGGGCCATTACTAAACCCAACGTAACCACCGCAATAACGCCAGATACCTTAAAATCTTCGGCAACCAGGTAAGTTATAAAGGGCTGCAAAAGCATAAAGCTGATAGCCACCAGGTTATTTTTCCTTACCCGATCTAAAACAAACATTAATATTCTGGCCATTATGAAGCCAACCAGTAAACCGCCGCCCATTAGTATTATAAACTGGATGGACGCTTTCCATATTATAAATGCGGTACCGGTTACGGCAGCCACGGCAAAACGGTAAGCCACCAGTGCCGAGGCATCATTCACCAGGCTTTCGCCCTCCAGTATGGTAATGGTTTTATGTGGCAGATTGAGCCCTTTAGTTATACTGGTTGCCGCCACACTATCCGTTGCCGAAAGGATAGCACCCAAAACGAACGACAGTGGCCAGCTCATGCCCGGCACCATGTAATGTGCCACTACAGCAATGCCCACCGTTGTTAAAAAAACCAGTGTTATTGCCAGTGTACCAATGGTATTGGCATTGGTTTTAAATTCGGCAAAAGAAATATTAAAAGCGGCCTCAAACAACAAGGGCGGCAAAAAAATAAGAAAAACAATCTCCGGATCGAGTGAAATTTTGGGCAACCATGGCATAAAACCAATAGCAATGCCCCCGGTCACCAGCAATACCGGGTAAGGTAATTTTATCCTGTCAGCAACTGCCGACAGGCCTATCATAATAGCCAGTATAATTAAAACGATGCTGTAGTTTCCCATTGCTGTTTACATTTTTCATTAGGCTAAAATCCCTTTCCCACTATTTTCCTATCGTTATGAAACTTCCTAACGCTGTTAATATAGAAAAATAATTTCCTTTTTGCATCTGTCGCTTCATCGCTGTCATAAAAATGCCATAAATATCATCAAACGTTTTAAACAATTGTTTTAATTAATCGATTGATTAATTTTGATGTGTTTTTAAAGCTTACATCAATTGAAATAAACATATCGAGATGGCAGAGACCGGATTTAGAAAATGGATTATCACCATTACTGTAATTACAGCTTCATTGCTGGAGTTAATTGATACCACTATTGTAAACGTTTCCATCCCCCAAATACAGGGGAACCTGGGTGCCACTTTAACCGATGCAGCCTGGGTAGTTACCGGTTACAGTGTGGCTAATGTTATTATTTTACCCATGTCGGGCTGGCTGGGTAGCTTTTTTGGCCGGAAAAATTATTTCCTGGCCTCCATCATTTTATTCACCATCGCATCCTTTTTGTGCGGAAATGCACATAGCCTTACCGAACTAGTAGGTTTCCGCGTATTGCAGGGACTTGCCGGCGGTGGCTTATTATCAACATCGCAAGCTATCCTGCTGGATACCTGGCCACCTAACCAGGTTGGTACTGCTACTGCTTTATTTGGCCTGGGAGCAGTTGTAGGCCCAACTATTGGCCCAACTATAGGCGGCTATATTACCGATCATGCTGCCTGGCGCTGGATTTTTTATGTAAACATCCCCGTGGGCTGTTTGGCCGCCACCTTTACTTATCTTTTTGTACGATCAACCCCGAGTACAGGCAAAGACAAGCCTATTGACTGGTGGGGAATTGGCCTGTTAGCCATATCGGTAGGTAGCCTGCAAACCATATTAGAAAAAGGTGAAGATGAGGACTGGTTTTCGACCCCCTACATTATTGTGTTAACTGTTACAGCCGTACTGGGCCTGTTGCTTTTTATATGGAGAGAACTGAGCACCGATCACCCCATTGTGAACTTTAAAATTATGCGGAACAGGAGCTTTTCGGCAGGGATGTTCACCTCATTTGTTTTAGGGGTGGGCCTTTACGGATCAACCTTTGTTTTCCCGGTTTTTTGCCAGAGCTTGTTGGGCTTCACGGCACAGCAAACCGGCGAAGTGCTGTTTCCCGGTGGTATGTTTACCGTGGTGATGATGCCTTTTATTGGCATTATGCTTAACAGGGGCGTACCTGCTCAACTTATGGCCACAGGCGGAATGATTTTATTTTTTATATTTTCCTTAATGCTGAGCCACTCAACACTGGCTACCGGGACCGGCGACTTTTTCTGGCCCTTAGCTATCAGGGGTATCGGGTTAGCATTGCTTTTTGTTCCGCTTACCACATTAGCAATAGGCAGTTTAAAAGGGCACGAAATTGGTCAGGGTGCCGGTTTAAATAACATGATGCGCCAGTTAGGTGGTTCATTTGGCATTGCGGGCCTAACTACATTGATACACGTCCGTTCGGCTACACACCGTAATAACCTTTTAAGTTATGTTAATATTTATAATCCTTATTATACTGAAAGATTTAATGGCTATGTACATGCTTTTATGGCTAAGGGTAAATCCATGCTGGATGCTACCAATTTAGCTTACCGCGCTATTGATGGTGTTGTTAACCAGCAAAGTGCACTGCTTAGCTATAATGACGCTTATTGGGTAGTTGGTGTGGTTATGCTCATTAGCATTCCCTTACTTTACCTGGCGCCATTTAAAAAAGGGCAAAAAGCCATCACGGACACGCATTAAATGGGGAACTTATTTAAGTGAATATTTGTTCTGCAATAATTAGATTTGAAAATAATATTTAATTATGGCAGAAGCAACAGAGGTTTCAACGGAAGAAAGAATAAAGGATGTGGCCAGAATGATCTTTACAAAAAAGGGATTTCTGGCTACAACCATACGTGACATTGCGATGGAGGCCGACATTAATGTTGCTTCTGTTAACTATTACTTCCGCAGTAAAGAAAAACTGTTCGCCTTTATTATGGAAGAAACCATTCAAAAGCTTTTTAATAAAGTGGAGCCTGTTTTAAATGACGAAAACACCTCCCTGTTTGAAAAGATTGAAATTTGCGTTGGTTATTATATTGATCAGGTATTAGAAAATCCCGACTTCCCATTTTTTATGGTGAATGAGGTAATGGCAGGGTCAAGCAAGCTGCCGATCATCAGCAATATCAAAACATTAATCAACTCTCATTTTGCACAACAGCTAAGAGCATTGGAAACCGATGGTAAAATAAGTTTTCACCCCATAAACATTATCTGGAATATTTCTGGCATGATTATGTTTCCATTTTTAACCCGGCCACAGTTATTGCAAACCGGTAATTTTAATAGTGATGAATTTTACCAGTTAATGCAGGAACGTAAAAAGTTGATCCCTTTGTGGATGAAGCAGATTCTGGGTATTTAATCGTTGTTAAATTTTTACGATCATTTTCCCCTTCAAAAAGTCCAATATTGGTTATTACCTTATTTAATATTTCGCGACTCACATTATGGAAATAAATATCAAACCAAACATGGCTTATTTATTTCTTAAATAAATGTAAGGTTTCTTGCTTTAGAGCGACTAAACACCAAAGACCTGCGTTTTATTTATTGACAGGCCTTTTATATCAACATAATTATCTTAAAAAAACATCATGGTTAAATTAGCATTATTGGCAAGGCTGGAAGCCAAAGCCGGAAAAGAACAGGAATTAGCAGATTTTATTAAAAGTGCATTAGTCCTTGCACAGGCCGAACAGGAAACGGTGAGTTGGTATGCGTTACAATTCGGCCCATCAAGCTTTGGCATTTTTGATACATTTGAAAATGAGCATGGTCGCGATGCTCATCTCAACGGCCCTATTGCAAAAGCATTAATGGAAAAAGCACCCGAATTATTGGCGATAGCCCCAACCATTGAAAAAGTGGATTTACTTGCTGTAAAATAGACCATCCCTTTATTATTGAAGAGCAAAGCCACCTTTCGGGTGGCTTTGCTCTTTAATTTTATTCCTTGCCATCACTTTTTTTAAATGAAAGGCGGTATCTTCTCAGTTTTTGGTGCAGATATCCCCTGCGCTTCATAGCATCTGCCAGTGAGGGATCATCGGCGTAATCATCGCCCAATATTTTAGGCACACCAATGCGCTGGGCGCTATAAATGCCCGAATGCCCGCTAAAAATATAAGCCGTAAAACAAGCCACCGCAAACAGCAGCACATGCTCGCCGCCAAAAAGCTCAACGCCCATAAATGTACAAGCCAAAGGCGTATTGGTAGCACCGGAAAAAACGGCAATGAATCCTAATGCTGCAAAAAGGCTCACCGGGGCATTCAACAATCCCGAAAGTGTATTCCCCAATGTGGCGCCAATATAAAACAAGGGTGTTACCTCGCCTCCTTTAAAACCAGTACCCAACGTAATGGTAGTATATATGGTTTTCCAGAGCCAGCTCCAGGTGTCAGCGCCCCCGGCGGTAAACGCCGATGGAATAGTTACCGCACCGGGATGCTCGGCATCAACGCCTAAACTTAAATAGTCGGGTTTACCAATGAGTAGCGTAAGGCCAATAATTATCAATCCACCAAAAACAGGGATCATCCATTTATATTTAAACAATTTAAGGCTCAAGCTTTTTATTTCGTGTACCATTCGCGCAAAAAGGAAACTGGCTAAACCAAAAGCCGCCGATGAGATGATCACTTTGCCCAACAATAGCATATCGAAATGAAAAAAGCCAGTGAACAGATTAACATTAGCGGCAATAGGATCTATATGATATTGTACATGAGTTACCCTCCATACTTTAACCGTTAAATCGCCAATAAAAGCTGCTATAAGGGCAGGCAATAAAGCATGGTATTGAATTTTACCGATGGTTAATACTTCCATGGCGAATACCGCTCCGGTAACCGGCGTGCCAAAAACGGCACCAAAACCTGCAGCGACACCTGCTATCAAAATAATGCGCATATCTGCCCCGGTTAACTTAAACCACCGGCCAAACATAGCAGCTATGCTGCCCCCTATCTGCACAGCAGTACCTTCGCGCCCGGCTGAGCCGCCAAATAAATGGGTTATAACCGTTGTGATTAAAATAATGGGGGCCATGCGTTTGGGGATTCCGCCGCCGGCTTCATGAATTTGCTCGGTAATTAGGTTGTTGCCCTTTTCGGATGATTTACCTACCGACTGATAAATAAAATGAATCAATAACCCAGCCAATGGCAGTAAAAGCAACAGCCACGGATGGCTAAACCTAAAATGTATTGCCGTGCTAAGCAACCATAAAAAAAAAGCCACCATACTACCAATAACCACTGCCACCGGAAATACCAATAACGTCCACCTGGTGAGATGTTTAAAAATGGCAATATGCTCTTTAAATGAAAAAGGTTTGTTTTCAGTCATTGCGATTTATTAAGGTTATGGAAAAGACTGCTGATTGCTTGATCATCGGGATGGAGTTTCCCGGTAAAAATAGTATGTTGTTTGTAGAATTATTTAAAAATTTCACCTGCAAAAAATTATTTCAACAGGTTAATTCCTGTTGAGGGTATTGCAGGCGCCATCAGCAAACGCGGTTTTTAAAAGGAAGACACCAGTTGCAAGATAGTATTTATTTTATAAAAATATAGTGAACAATTTTGTTGCACCATAAACACGCTCTTCGTATTAATTAATGTGTTATTTTTTTATTTTTGGATTAGATTTATCACCACAAACAGATGTTTTTTAACTACGGCTCCTATTACTATATTATTATTGCTTTACAGGTTTACTGCGCTGTACACAGCTACCGTAGGGGAACTTTAAACAACTGGATTTTTTTCATCATATTTTTGCCTCTTTTAGGCAGCGTATTTTACATTTACCGGGAGGTACTTAATAACAACCGCAGCATTTTTAAAAGGCCAATAGCGAGCACCATGCCGGTACTAACCCCAAAGGTGAACATCAAAAAGCTGGAAGAGCAATTGCGCTTTACCGATACTTTTGCCAACAAGATAAATTTGGCCGATGCTTATTTAGCGACAGGACTTACTGATAAAGCTATTGATTTGTATACCGGCAGCCTTACCGGCGCATTTGCCGAAAACGAGCATGTGATGATGCAATTAATGATTGCATATTTTGAGCAAAAACGTTATAATGAGGTTATCCCCTTGGGTAAAAAGCTGTATAAGTTACCCCAGTTTGCACGCTCAAGGGCACATATTGCTTACGCAATTGCGCTGGAGAATTTGGGAGAAACAGAGCAAGCCGAAAATGAATTTAAAGCGATGAAAGGCCGCTATTCTTATTTTGAACCGCGCTATCAATACGGTCTTTTTTTAATACGTGCGGGCCGGGAAAAAGACGCCCGTCAAATTTTTACAGATATGCTGAATGAAGAGCCACAATTGGGCCCCGTTGAGCGAAAAGCTAACCGGGTTTGGTTCAGCAAGGCTAAAGAGGAAATGAGAAAGATCCCTGAGGCGGAGCAAACCGTTTAAACCTGGCCCAGGTAAATTTCTGTTTGGTAATAAAAGCTCACTTTGCCGCCGGTATTATAACGGTTAAAAATATCTGCCAATAGCGTTTTGAATTTTTGGCCTGCTTCGGTATCCTGTTGTGGTACGTACGATGATGAAAATGCACGGCCAAACAACCCCTCCAAATCAAAAACCTGCGCATTGGGGAATTTGGTTACATGATATTTGCCATCTTTAAAAAATCCCTTAAAGTTAATTTCGCCAATGTTGCGATGGTTCACTTTGTTGTAATCAATACCACCATTTTTCAACAAACTTTCATAGGCTTTAGAAAAATCGTCAGCGTCGGGAAGGCGATTGTTCCATATCAATGCCACTTTACCACCGGGTTTTAATATTCTATTAAACTCAACAGCAGTTTTTTGCTCATTAAACCAATGGAAAGCCTGTGCGCAAACTATCATTTCCACGCTGTTTGGCGACAGTGTTGTTGCCTCTGCGGTACCAGTTACAGGTATAAATTGGTGATTATCAGCGTATTGATCAATAGCCGCCCGCAACATGGCTTCATTGGGTTCAACAGCATAAACTTTATAACCTTTATTTAGCAGCAAACCGGTAAAAATACCGGTGCCTGCGCCTACATCGGCAATTGCTGAATCGCTTGTTAATCCGCATTCCTGTTGCAGGTAGGTGATTACCTCAGCGGGATAATCGGGGCGATATTTAACATAATTATCAACCCTGTCGGTAAATCTTTTGGTTGGATCAGCAGTCATAAATTCATTATTATGCGTTTAGCGATGGGTTTAAAACCCATCGCTATGAATATGAGAAAACCTTATATACTGATAAAAAACGCCGCCTCAAAAACATGCCCTGGCGCCAATTTCTGGATATCTTCTTTTTCGCTGATATCAACATGTTTACCGGCTGTATCGGCACAGCCTAACCACGGCTCAATACAAACAAAATCGGCGCCACCTTTGGCCCAAATACCTAAATAATTAAAATGCGGAAATTCAACTGAAAGGGATTGATCGTGTTTATCGCTTTTAATACATACCTCCCTTGAGCGGAGATCTTTAAATACCAGCGCATCGGCATCAAACAGATTACGTGTTAAATACAGTTTATTTTTAGGTGTCGGTACGGGATGAACCTCGCCATTAAAAAAGCCTTCTTTTGATAACAGGTGTGTTTCCAGGTGTTCTTCCGTTTCAAACTCCAGGTAATAGTCCTCATAATTCTCGCCTTTATTAAAGGGAACATTAAAAGCGGGATGCCCGCCAACAGAAAAATAAATGGTTTGTTTATCAAGATTGATAAGCTTATACGTTAAGCGTAAAGCATTATCAATAAGGGTGTACAATATCTGAAAATCAAATTTATAAGGATAAACCTGCAACGTATGTTCAGAATTTGGCAGTGAAAACACGGCGTGCAGCTCATCGCTCTCCAGCAAAATAAACTCCGATTGCCGGGCAAAACCATGGCGCGACATATGATAAGCCTTACCATTAACCAGCAACTCATCATTTATTAAACCACCCACCACGGGGAACAGGTTTGGCGCATGCCATGGCCAAATATTAGCATCGGCCTGCCACATACGCTCGGTGCCGGTTGCCTTGTTGCGCAGCGAGCTTAACTGCGCCCCTTTTGTGCTGATCTCAACCTTTAAAAAGTCATTTTCTAATATGGCCATATGAAAAATAGAATTGGTTATTAAAAACCTTCTAAATTATGAATTTGTTTTTATTAAAATCTTAGGCCTCGTCTTTAGGCTCATCAGTCATCATCGTCCTTTTTCTTTTTCTCCAACATAACAAATGCGCTGCGTTTTGGGGCCGGCAAAGTTGCGTTCTCGCCTTTTACATATTTCCAAATTACTTCGTTCAGTATCAGATCAGGTACAGCATCCTCTTTTGCCAGATTAAATGAGGCTGATTTCCTGCTGCTTTCATTTACCGCCACATTGCGTTGTTCCAAATCAACCTGGGCGGGTTCGGCTACGTATGGCGAAAGATCGGGCGTATTAGAAAAGCAATTATAAAGTGGCAACGCTGCGGCATCATACTGGCTCATTGGCGGCAAGCCCAATATCAACTCAATAGTACGCAGCACACCCGAGGTGGAGTACATATCATGAATAACAGCGTTACGTTTTACATAGGCCCCTGCAACAAAAACAGGCGAACGATGCGCGTCCACATGATCCGGCCCATTTTGGGCATCATCTTCTAAAATAAATACTACTGATTCTTTCCAGATAGGGCTTTTTGACAAATGTTCCAAAAAACGGCCTATAGCCAGATCGTTATCTCCAACAGCAGCTATAGGTGATATGGCTCCACGATGCTGGCCGCTGGTATGATCGTTTGATATGCGGATGGTACTTAATTGCGGAACTGCGTTGATGTTTACTAATGAATCAAAATCATGCTCCCAAATGGCTTCGCGGGTAATATCTTTTATATTCAAATCAAAGCTTGGCGATTTTACGCAATAATGCCCTTCAAGCGATTTGATATTGGGTTTATAGTCGTCAGCAAACTCGCCATAGGTGCGATAGCTTACTCCTGCCCTTTTGCAATAATCCCAAATGTAACCATCCCTCGGGTCGCCTGCACGGCGGGTGCCTTCTGAGTCATAATTCCCACCGCGACCGCCGTAGCTGGTTGGCCAGGTTTTTTCTATAAAGTCTGTTGCGTATGCCGCAGTACTCCAATTGTGTCCATCAGCGCTTACTTCGGCATCTACATAAAAATTATCAAGCAAAACAAAATTGCTGGCTATAGCATGGTGATTTGGGGTTACGTGATTGCCAAAAATACAAAGTGAGGTATCGCCATTTCCTTGCGGCATATCGCCTAATACCTGGTCGTAAGTGCGGTTTTCTTTAATGATATAAAACACGTGCTTAATAGGCGATTTATCGCCCACCCTGCGCGGAATAGGGTTACCATCTTCACCTGCAGCCAAAATAGTTTTTTTATCGTTAAAAGGTGTATTGGCATAAACCTGTCTGGTATAAACCTTAAGCTGCTCAGGCTGTGGCGCTGTGATAAAGGATAACGTGCCTTTAAATAAGCCCCCTATATATTGCTCCTTGCTATTTACGGCTCCCTTTTGATAGCCGCTGTTATCCGCTTTTTTTATCGGTTGCGGCCCCTGCGGATTGGCCATAGAAGTAAAACCCTTGCCATTGGCCACCATTATTTTATTACCCAATGTTTTTACAACCGTAGGATACCAGCCCACCGGAATAAAGCCGCGGCTTTGGCTATTACCTGTTTTGCTTACATCAAATACAGCAAGGCAATTATTATCAGCATTGGCAATATAAAGCGTTTTACCATCGGGCGATAAGGCAAGACCGTTGGTTGTTGATCCGGTTAAACTGGTAGGATACAAGACAGTTGAAATTACCTCCGTAGTTTTTTGGGTAAGCGTATTGATTACCGAAACGGAGTTATCATTGGCATTGGCTACGTACAATATAGATCCATTTTTATTTAACAATAACTCGTTGGGGTGACTACCCGCCGGGATACTGCTCATGGTACCGGTTACTGTATTGTAGCAAGTTATCTCGCTACCGCCCCATATGGAGATATACAATATTTTTTCATCGGGCGATAGGATACAGCTGTAAGCTTCGGCCGCTAACTTAACATGACTTAATACTTTCAAATTAGCCGGATCAATAATGTACAGCGCGCTATCTTCCTTAGTAACGGTGTACAGCCTTGTGTTGGCTTTGTTAACCGCTATACCTGTTGGGCATATTTTATTTTTTGGCCAGGGCCTGCCCAATTTAATGGTATCGGCTTTGCCTATTTTATTTTCATCAATATGAAATGCCATTATCCAGTTGTCATTACCACCCGATGCGTACAGTCTTTTCTCATCGTGACTAAAAGCCAAACCATACCATGATTTACCTACTACTCTTTCATCCAGTTGTTTTTCGGTTTTAGGATCTATCAACTGTACCGATTGGGTGCTTTGACCATTATTGGTTACCGCCATTAATTTACCCGACGCAGAAATCTGCATATTTAATGGTAAATCGCCAAGCGGCAGTGATGTATAGCCTGCGGGGCTCAATTTCCAACCGTTAGGTAATAACACCTGGTTGGTTTGCGCTATTTTCCCTGGTGTTTGGGCTACAGATTTTATGGTAATGATTGCCGAGGCAATACAAAGAATAAGTTTCAATTTCATAAGTAAATCAAATAGAAATCAAAATTACGTATTGGTACTGACGAATTTGGCCAGTTAACAGAAACTTAATGTAACGACGCCTATCGACAGAACTCAAATTTTCGCAATACATTTTTCATCCAAAGACATCAAATAAAACGTTCTTTTTGTAAGAGTGTTCTCATCCCACCCTTTTTGTGTTGCAATATTTATATATAGGTTAATATATTTTATTAAAATCAATTATATAAATTAATAATTACCCATTGTTTTGATTAATAATTTAACTTACTTATTTTTAAGTACTTAAATCAAATTCAAAAATATAATGCCTAACACCAACATTCATCTTCCTACACTTATTACATTAATAAAAAAAAATACCACTATTCCTGTAATCGGGTTCGATTTATATAAACTAAAAAAACAAAAAATAGCTGAAGATGGAACCATTACCCTTGAGACCTTATCCCTACTCGAGTTTTTGGCATTTGAATACTTAAGAAAACATATTACAGCAGACAGGTTAAACCGGTTTAACAACAGAGTGGATGATGAAACAAAAGTAATTTTTGAAAAATACAGATCTTTAGCTATTACCAGAAAAGACGATATACCTATTGAAGGTATAAAGCAATTTTTCAAAATGCTATACCCCTCAGCCCGAACGGGTATAGAGATTATGCATTCATTATTTCATAGCTTAAAGCCGTTAGATCCCGAAATAAGACAGGCGTTTAGAGAAGAAATAAGCTTATTGATTAAACAATATGATAAGAACGGAGTATTACCCTCGTTTTATGATGCCATAGTGCAGTTATCTGTCATAAAAAATTTCAAGTTTTATGTAAACGCTACATTTTTAAATACGTTAATGAGTACCCTCACACGGTGCCGCACCGGAAACGTTGACCTTATTGCAAGCCACGGATATTATCCCGGAGGCATGGTACAATCAACAGAGTTTAAAGTTAATGCCAAAAGGTTGGGCAGCAATGAAGAAACCTTCAATCAGGCCATAAACGATCCTACAGTGTTTAATCTGTTCGGCGATCATGTTCAGGATCCTATTACATATGTTATAACTGAGGCTGATTTTATTGAGCTGATTATGGATTTAATAGGAAATGATAAAAAATATAAAAAATTCAAAGACTTGCTTTCTGAGGCTAATCTACTTTTCCTGGGATGTAATTTTAAGGATTGGTTTTTGAGGTTTTTTTTGAGACTATGTTATGTAAACAGATCGGACTTTGATAACATCGATAAAAAGCCCAAATACATGATAGATGATTTAGGTTACGATAGTAACTCAGTAGTATTTATGAATAATTATGCTATTAAATTTTATGAAGGATCTACTGAACAATTCATTTTTGATTTATATAGCGGGCTGTTACAAAGAGACCTGGACGAAGGCTCACAAAGCATTGAGAAAAAATTCTTTTATAGTGAAATATTTTTAAGCTTTAACTCAGAAGACAGGGATGAGGTGAGGATGATCTATAATCAGCTAAAAGAGAGGTTTGATGTTTATATGGATGAAGTAGAATTGCAGGGCGGCGATAAATTAGATAAACATTTTGCGGAAAAAATAAACAAGAACGTTTTATTTATCCCTATCATAACTTCTAAAATAGCCAATATCGAAAATAAAGATAGATATTTTTGGAAGGAATGGGCCTATGCGGCGGTTAACAGCAACACTATCAACATTCTTCCAATCTGGATAGGTGCCGTTAATAATGAAATTGTATTACCTCCCGATATTGCTAATGAAGCGGAAATAAAACAGGAAATTATCAGAAAAACACGCTTAGGCATTATAATGGACATTGAACACCCCTCCCTGTCAGACAAGCAAATAGTAGAAATTGCCAACATACTTTATAAAATAAGAGCAAATTATTTCGTAAGCAAATAACAAATTTATGGCCAGGAATAATATTGAAGCCGAAAATTTTAACAACCCCTTTAAAGGGCCGAAACCGTATGTGGAGGGGGATAATATTTATGGGCGAAATGATGAGGTAGACATATTATTTGATTATATAACCGATCATACCCTCACTTTATTGTATGCCAAATCAGGTATGGGTAAATCATCACTGCTGCAAGCAGGTCTCATGCCGGAATTGAGAAATAGCCGTAATTTTTTGCCAATATACGTCAGGTTAAATGCGCTTGATCTGATTTCTGTAACCCAGGTGAAACAACTGCTTAAAAAAAACATCAAGACTTTCGGTAAAAAAATCCCCGGGTTCAATTTTAACGACGATAAAACCACTCCATCGAGCTCATTATTTGAGTACCTGCACCTCATAAATATTACCATTACCGAAACATATACCGCTAATATAGATGAAACAAGTGGGGGCCATACTGCTGATGCCCCGATAAATCCGGCGAGAGTTATTAATGATGTTAAAACGATTATACCTGTTTTGATATTTGACCAATTTGAAGAAGTTTTTACTATTCTTTCTGATAAAAAGCTTCCATTATTTGAAGATATCAAATACCTTTTAGAAGATGAAATACATCCCTCTTTGCTAAAAAGGATGAACAGTGATTTGAAGGATGACATGGATACAGTGATCAATATCAAAAACAAAATATCATCAAAAGAAAAAACCTTCAGGATATTGCTCTCTTTCAGGGAGGAGTATTTAACTGAGTTGGAAAGCCTGAGAGACAGCATACCATCAATAATTCATACTCCGGCCAGGTTTAGATTGGAAGGCTTTACACAGGAAACAGCAACCGAACTTATTTTAGAAATAACGGAAAAAAGAGAGGTAAAAATAAACGAATCTTTAGCTCAAAAAATTTCACAGCTAATAGTTGAAAATAATGCTAAAACTTCATTTGCCAGTAACAGCCAAAAAATTGTATCGCCTTTTATATTGAGTTTAATTTGCTACAAGTTGTATCCACAAATTGTTGACAAAGGTGAAAAAAAGGTATTGTCTGAGCTAAAAAAAGCAGGGCGGTCAAAAATTGTGAACCTGGTAAATGACTATTATGAAGACGTTTTTGAAAACATTAATGAAATAACCAGGATTTTTATTGAAGATGAGTTGGTTACAACTGAAGGCAACAGAACGTTATATCCATACAATAGCATCATTAATTACTCCAAAGGCACCGAGGAGGAAAATCAAATATTAAAAAAAGACATTGATATACTTATTGGTTGGGGCGAAGACAAAACGCAGCTTTACTCCAATCGCTTTTTAAATAAAAATGAATACCTGAATATTCCACACATTGAAATATTGCACGACCAATTGCTAAGCCCCGTTATTAACAGCCGTTTTGAAAGAATAACGCGGAATGAGGAAAAAAGAAAAAGGGAGGAAGAAGAAAAAAAAATAGAGCAGCTGGCCAAAGAGAGGCGGGCAGAAGAGAAAAGACGGCGAGAAGAAGAGCAGAAAAAAGAACAGATTAGGCTGGCGGAGGAGCAAGAAAGAGAAACAGTTAGGGAAGAAGAAATTGCAAGACGAAGAAGACGGCTTTTAATAATTGCAATAAGTAGCTCGGCGGTAATCATAATTTTTTTGGTAGCTATTTTTTATACGCTACTTTACAATCGCGCCATTGATTTAATAAAAGGAGATTTCAACTCAAAAATATTAGCTATAAATACAGTTAATAATACTTTAGGGCCGTATAATGCACTTGACACCGGCAGCAAATATTATTCACGAATTCATAAGGTTACTGAAATTATTAAGAGTAAAATATTTACATCAAAAAGGGCCGATAGCCTAAACAGAGTTTTGGATAGCAATATCATAAAGTATTATAACTGCACCCCTTTTTACGGCAGCTTAAGCAACCCCATTCCCGAAATCCAGTTATCACCTGATGGAAAAAATGCATGCAAAATAACCCAACAACAGGATTCTTTATTTTTTTATAATTTAAAAACATTCGGCCCGCGCAAAGAGGTCCCTATAAGCGCTCCAACGCCCATTCCAATATCAGTTTTCGTCTCCAAACAGAACAAAGAACAAGCTGATAATGATTTAATGAACATTAGTTATTATCCCATTGGCTTTAATGCCAATGGCTATGGCTACCAGTCAGCCACAATTGATCAGGAAAACACTTATACAGCGCTATTAAAAGGCAGGCTATTATACTTATACAAAAATTCAGATTGCTCTCTCGTTAAATGCTGGAAATTTAACAACAACATATCCTTTAAATTTAGTTTAGATGAAAAGTGTATCATATTTTGGTATTCCCCCGCCTATCCACTCAGCGACGCGGATAACAAAACCGTATATCAATTTCTTGGTACAGAAAAAGACACCATCAGTGATATGGTAACTGTTAACAAAAATGCTTTCTTGTTAAATGTAGTAAAAACAGATAATGACTTTTTATATTACGTTTTAAATAATGTAAACAAGCATTTTGAATTAAACCAATACAAATGCTCAACAAAAACGCGCTTATTTACATCAAATGAATTGATTTATCCCAATTTTAATACTCCCGATATTTTTAACAGCAATTCCAGCTCATCCAACAAATTCCGGCGGCATCTATACGGTTTTGATCCGCAATTAAAAAAGTGGCACATTTTTGATTTAATCCGTCAAACCAAACCCGATATGAATGTTGATATAAGCGATTCAATTCATAATCCGGTAAAAATATTCATGGATGTTGCTCTCAAAAATCATCCGCATTCAAACCTTATTATTGACAATAACTTTAAGGTGCAACTAACGAATAAACAAAATGGAAGCAAACAGTTTTTGAATATTAGCCATCCGGCAAATTCTGACTCTATTGTTAAAATTTATTCGGCTACAGATCCATCCTGGGCAATTATAGAATATACAAATTCTTCAAAAAAAACCAACCCAAAAAGCTTTCCTCTTTCCGCTTCTCCCGGCTATTTTGGATTATTGGATTTGCGCTCTTTAGAATTTTACACCTATAATAAACCTTTTAAGCCGCTAAAAGGACAAATATGTATACCTGTTATTAATACCGCCTCTATGTATGCGCTTATATTAAATGGTGCCGGCTTAAACCCTCTGCTTTGGTATTATTATCATCCTAAAAAGAATGATGTTGACAGTATTATCAAATGGCAAAATGCAAACTCAATAGTTATAAAAAATTACAATTCGAAGGATATTTTTAAAAAAACAAGGGAGTCTGTTGCCACAATACTACGATAGCGCCGATAAAATTTAATTAAAACAAATGTTATGAGTTCAAATAAAGAAGATTCAACTATAGTAATTCTTAATGCGGCTTATAGTAAGTTGCACCCGGCAATAACTTTCCAAATTAATTGGGTGATATTACTCGTTTTTCTGGCTCTAATTACAGTATTATATTTAAGTAGAAAATATTTAAAAAGAAAAGTAAGTAACCTTTTTGCCGACGAAATAAGCTTTGAAATAAACCTTGGCTTTATAAAAATAGACCAAAAAGTTAAAAGAGATTTTCAAAACCTATACATCGCCAATCGCATTTATATTGAATTGGTTACCCGTAAAGCGGCACTTGAAATTGACCCGGAATTTGACGTTATTAAAGAAGTTTACGACTCATGGTATAAAATGTTTGATATAATACGATCGGAAATTAAAAATATACCCGGCGAATACCTGGTTAACAATAGTGCAAAAGAACTTATTAATTTAACTATCCAAATTCTTAATGAAGGCATGCGGCCTCATTTGACAACTTACCAGGCCAAATTCAGGTCATGGTATGAGTTGAAACTAAAAGAACAGGAAGGTGATGCCCCACAAAAAATCCAAAAAGGATATCCCGATTATGATGAATTGATAGAATCAATGCTCGGAGTAAACCAACTTTTAATAATTTTTAGCAATAAACTGGAAAATTTTATTTCGGGCAACCAGGAATCAATTACTAATAATAAAAAACAGGCAAGTCCTGAAACTGATACATCTGGTAATTGATAGGAATAACCTGTATATTAAATCCCTTTGATTGATTGATCTGGATAATGTAATTATTCGGAATTACATAGCTGAAATAATAAAAGCCGTAATTATCAGTGGAGGTGGAGGCTACTAACCGTAATTGCTGACCGGGCGGGTATCTTTGATCCATAAAGAGCAAGTCAACCCGAGCGGCTACAAAAACCTGGGTGCCATTATTTATTAAAACCCTGCCACGAAGATTTGTACCTGGATACTGCTGAAAACTACCAATCAGACACAGCGTAAGTAAAAAAATATTGATATGTTTTTTTAGCTTGTACATAACAGCCGATTTATACTCAAATATATTTTTTAATCGGGGCAAATTCAAATGTTTATTGAATTTTAACAACGATTTACAAAATGTAAACATTTGATAATTAAACAAATAAAAGGTTTAATAGCTATCCTCTTAAATTCTTATTGCATCGATTGCTGATTAGCTTACTTTTTCAACAACCTTGTCCTCAGCTTACTCAAAAACTCGGGCGAGATGCCCAGGTACGATGCGATATAATGTTGCGGCACGCGTTGCGGGATGGTGGGATAGCGTTTTACAAATTCGAGGTATTTTTCCATCGCTGTGTATGATATGGTTTTAAACAGCCGGTTTTGAACTACCGACAAATGTCTTTGAATCATCAGCCTGAACATCCTTTCAAACTTAGGCACCTTTAATAAAAGCTTTTCTTTTACATTACGGGAAAGTATCAGCAACTCACAGTCTTCTAACGTTTCAATATACATACTGCTTGGTGTTTGATCCTGAAAACTGGTGATATCGCTCATCCACCAATCTTCCACCGCAAATTGAAGCGTTATTTCCATCCCCTTGCTATCAATATAATATTCACGGATACAGCCTTTGTTTACATACAATTCAAAATTGCAAACGTCGCCGGCCCGTAGCAGCATGGTTTTTTTAGGAACCACTTTGTATTCAAGCACAAGGTTAAAATATTCCAATTCCTCAGCAGTAAGCTGAATAGACCTCGAAACATAATTATTGATAGCCTGGAACATATTTTAATATAAACTTTATACAAGTATAGTGGCTTAAAACAAAATGTGAACTATTTTAATTTCTTGTCCTGGTTCAATGCTTTTTTGGTAGAAGCGGAATACTTTTACATCGCCGGGTTTTTCTGCGGCAATAACCAACCTGAAATATTTATAAACTTTTAAGGATGACAGACCAGCATTTGGATGCAATTATAAACTATGCATTTAATACCATTGAAAAACTTATACCCGTGTACATGCAAAATCCAGACGATGCAGCTATCAGCAATGGTAATGTAGCCGTTTGTATTATTGCCGAAAATGGGCACGTTTATGGGCGAATGTTTGGAACCAATAACCCGAGGTTAAGGCAATCGTACAAAGTAGCATGGACAAAGGCCAGCCAGGTTTGGCTAACCGGTGTTAAAACAGGCGAATACGAAAAAATGGTTTTCAATAAACTGGTTGAAGAAAACGGCAACGGCATTGAAGCACCCGACCTGATTGGCTGGGAAGGCGGGCAACCGCTCACATTGGCCAATGGCACCAAACTTTCTGTTGGGTTCAGCGGTTTTAGAGGTGTTACCGATCTTGAAATTATGGTAAAAGCATTTGGTCTTTAATTCGAATAATCATCAACAATAAAAAAACTTTATATGACATACGTACCCAACCCAGAACGTTACCAAAATATGGAATACCGCCGCTGCGGACATAGCGGCTTAAAATTGCCTGCTGTATCACTTGGCCTGTGGCATAATTTCGGCGCTATTGATAGCCTGGATAATGCCCGCAACATTTTAAGGCTGGCTTTTGACAGCGGTATAACCCATTTTGACCTCGCCAACAATTACGGCCCTCCGGCCGGATCGGCAGAAGAAACTTTTGGGCAGATTTTTAAGGACGATTTTAAAAAATATCGCGATGAGCTTATTATCTCCACCAAAGCAGGCTGGCCCATGTGGGAAGGCCCGTATGGCGACCTGGGATCAAAAAAATACCTGGTAGCCAGTTTGGACCAAAGCTTAAGCCGCATGGGACTTGATTATGTTGATATATTTTATCATCACCGTCCCGATCCGGAAACACCGCTGGAAGAAACCATGAGCGCGCTTGATTTGATCGTTCGCCAGGGAAAAGCACTATACGTAGGTATATCGAGCTACAGCGCTACTGAAACCGAAAAGGCCATTGAAATTTTAAAAGACCTGGGTACGCCTTGCCTTATCCATCAACCTAAATATTCCATGTTCGATCGTTGGGTTGAGGGTGGTTTACTGGATGTTTTGGGCGATAAAGGTGTTGGCTGTATCCCGTTTTCGCCATTAGCGCAAGGGCTACTGACCAATAAATATTTGAAAGGCATCCCTAAAGATTCAAGAGCAGCGGATCATCGCGGAAATGGCGCAATGGAAGAAGATCAGATAACCCCTGATAAAATTGCCCGTGTAAGCAAACTAAATGAGCTTGCTTTGCAGCGCGGCCAAAACCTGGCGCAAATGGCGTTATCGTGGATATTAAGAGATAGTCGCATCACATCGGTATTAATTGGCGTGAGTAAGCCATCGCAAGTAACAGATTCTATCGGCTGCCTGCAAAACCTGTCATTCACAGAGGCAGAATTGAAGCTAATCAATACCATTTTAAGTTAACCAACGTCCTAACCTTATTTATGATGAGCAAATCATTTTGTTATGCCGCCATTGCTTTATCAGCTTCAATGCTGGTAAAAATGGCCAATGCGCAGGATACGCACCCGTTTTCAATGGCTAATAAAACGGCAAAAGTTTATTTAACGGCCAAAAATACCGATAATAAACTTACGCAAACCGCAACGCTTCAATTTACAGATTATCCGCAGCCTATTGAAAAGGACATCACCATTTTTGTTGATCCATCCATCACTTTTCAAACTATGCTGGGCATTGGCGGTGCTTTGACTGATGCATCGGCCGAGGTTTTTTACAAACTTCCAAAAGATAAACAGCAGGAAATATTGACGGCTTATTATGATAAGGATAAAGGTCTGGGTTATACCCTGGGGCGCACTAACATACAGAGCTGCGATTTTTCGAGCGATGTTTACAGTTATGTAAAAGATAATGATGTCAGCTTAAAAACATTCGATATCAGTCATGATCAAAAATACCGCATCCCATTTATTAAGGAAGTTTTAGCGGCAGCTGGCGGTAAATTAACATTGTTTGCTTCGCCATGGAGCCCACCAGCATGGATGAAAACCAACAACGATGTACTGCACGGCGGCAAACTCAAAGCAGAATATGACCAAAGCTGGGCCGATTTTTATGGCAAATTTATTAAAGCCTATGAAAAGGAAGGCATCCCTATTTGGGGTATAACCGTGCAAAATGAAGAGATGGCCGTGCAGCGCTGGGAATCGTGCATTTATACTGCCGAGGAAGAACGCGATTTCATTAAGAACTTTTTAGGCCCATCGATGCAAAAAGCAGGCTTAGGCGATAAAAAAATATTGATGTGGGATCACAACCGCGATCTGATGTATCAACGGGTAAGTACCGTACTGGAAGACCCGGAGGCTGCCAAATATGTTTGGGGCGTTGCTTACCATTGGTATGAAGATATTGCAGCGGCAGGCGCAGGTATGAATTTTGAAAACGAAAGGCTGGTAGCTAAATCTTTTCCTGATAAACCGTTGCTGCTAACCGAGGGCTGCGCTGCTGATTTTGATCCGAAGAAATTCACTGACTGGGCCTTCGGCGAAAAATATGGACAATCAATGATTAATGATTTTAACATTGGCACCGTAGCCTGGACCGACTGGAACATCATTCTGGATGAAAACGGCGGCCCTAACCATGTAGGCAACTTCTGTATGGCGCCCATACACGCTGATACCAAAACCGGACAGTTAATTTACACCAACGCCTATTACTATTTGGGTCATTTCTCCAAGTTTATTCATCCGGGTGCTAAACGGATAGTAAGCTCATCAAGCAGGAACAACCTGCTGACAACTGCATATCAAAACCCCGATGGCAAAATAGCAGTTGTAGTAATGAATCCAACCGATGCGGATATTGCTTATTATTTATGGATAAAAGGCAAAGCGGCAAAAACTACCAGCCCGGCGCATTCTATTGCCACTATGATTATTGAATAAGGTTTAATTGTTGTTTTATATAGAGTCCTGCGGTATTTTGCCGCGGGGCTTTTTTGTTTTTAAGGTCGATGCACGCCACCCCAAATTTATTTTTTGCGTTGCTGCATGTATTAAGAAAACATTAATGGCAACATGTTATATTTGAGTGAACATCTCACTCTTTATGAACCTTTTCCAAAACCTTACCAAAAACCGCGAGCGCCGCATTGGCATGGCCGCAGTGTTGATTATTTTACTGGGCCTTGGCTTGTTTTTATTCTTTAAACACCGCCATAAACCCAGTATAAATCCTGCTTTCAGCAAGTATATTGAGTCGTATACCTCGGGTATTATTTCGCGCAAGGGTGCCATTCGCATCAAGCTTGCTAACGAAGTTAAAACCAGCCATGCGCAAAACGAACCGCTGGCCGATGGCGCATTCAGCTTTTCGCCCCAAATAAAGGGAAAAGCTTATTGGGTTGATGCTCAAACCATAGAGTTTAAGCCGGAAACCGATATGGATGCCGACAAATACTATGAGGCCGATTTTGATTTAGGTAAAGTTACCAATGCGCCATCAGATCTGCGTCACTTTGACTTTTGGTTTCAAACCATAAAGCCCAATTATACCGTTGAGTTTACCGGCCTGCAAACCGCGACCAATACCTCGCTCGATAAAATGAAGCTAACCGGCGTAATAAAAACTGCCGACAATGAAGATCCGTTGCAGGTTGAAAAAATCATCGCCAAAAATTACCCATCCGAAGCGATTATTACCTGGCAACACGATATCGCCAATAATACCCACACCTTTGCTATTGATAACCTTGCCCGGCCAGCTACAGGCGTATCACTGTTAACCGTATCATGGGACGGTAGCACCATCGACGCCAATAAAACCGGGAACCAGCAGTTTGATATCCCTGCCATAGGCGTGTTTAAGGTGCTTGATGTACGTGCGGTGCAAAATCAGGACGAATATGTAGAAGTGCAATTCTCTAACCCTATAATGGTTGGGCAAGAGCTAAACGGCCTGGCCGGGTTAACATCTGTTGCCGATATGACCTATACTATTGATGGCAGCAGACTAAAAATATATGCCCCCGACAGGCTGCAAGGTAATTATACCGCTTTTGTAAGTGCGGGCATCAAGGATATCTCGCATAACGTTTTGGCTATACCCTATACAGCCAACCTGTTTTTTGAAAACCGTTTGCCCGCGGTAACTATCCCCGGCAAAGGTGTTATCCTGCCCGATTCGGGTAAATTGATGATGGCATTTGAGGCGATAAACCTGAATGCAGTTGATGTAAGCATCATCAAAATTTACGAAAGCAACGTACCCCAATTTCTGCAAAACAATGATCTTTCGGGCGAGCAACAGCTAAGGCAGGTGGGCAAGCCCGTGGTAGAAACCACCATCAGGCTCGATAATGATAAAACCGTCGACCTAACAAAAAAGAAACGCTTTATGCTGGATATTGACCACCTGATGCGTACCGAACCGGGTGCCATATACCGTGTGGTTATCGGGTTCAGAAAAGAATATTCACTTTTTAACTGCCACATAAAGGGAAAGGTTGCCGATGCAAAGAATGATGATATAATTGACGGAGAAGGAGAAGACGGCGGCTATGACGGTGGAGGTTATGGCGACAAAATAGATGAAGATGATGGCTTTTGGAATCGCTATAACAGCTATTACCCGCAAGGATATAAATGGGATGAGCGCGAAGACCCATGCAGCATCTCTTTCTATACTAAAGATAAATGGGCCAGTCGCAATATTATTGCTTCGAACATTGGCCTGATAGCTAAATATGGTGGCGATAATAACATGGTGATTGCCGTAACCAATATCATGGATGCCCAGCCGATGCCGGGTGTAGAATTAACGCTGCTGGACTATCAGAAACAGATAATCAGCAAAATGACATCTGATGCCAGCGGCTTCGCCAATTTTAACATCAAACATAAACCCTACCTCCTTTTGGCAAAAAAAGGCGACGAGCGGGGCTATTTGAAACTGGATGATGGCAGCGCCCTGCCACTGTCGAAATTTGATGTGAGCGGTGAGCAAATTCAAAACGGATTAAAAGGCTTTATTTATGGCGAACGCGGTGTATGGCGGCCCGGTGATTCTATTTTTGTACAGTTTATACTGGAAGACAAGCTTAAAACATTTCCGGCAGATCACCCGGTTCAGTTTGAGTTGTATAACCCGCAGGGGCAGTTGTACCGCCGCATTATCCGTACCAACTCGGTTGATGGTTTTTACAGTTTCCATACCGCAACTACTACCGGCTCACCTACCGGAACATGGACAGCCAAAGTAAAAGTTGGCGGCGCGCAATTTCAAAAACCAATTAAGGTAGAAACCATTATGCCTAACCGGCTGAAGATTGATCTTTCTTTCGGCGGTAAAACAGCGCTTACTAAAGGCGGGGCAACTGATGGTGTATTAAAATCAACCTGGCTTTTTGGCGGCATAGCGCAAAATTTAAAGGCAAAGGTTGATGCTTTTGTAAGCGCACAGCCTACCACCTTTAAGAGCTTTAAAGATTATGTTTTTGATGACCCAACCCTGGCCTTCAACACCCAAACCCAAACCATATTTGATGGCAGGCTAAACGAAGAAGGTACAGCGGCTATCAATGCCAATATCCATGTGGATAAACAGGCCCCCGGGCAGCTACGAGCTAATTTTGTGGTAAAGGTATTTGAGCCCGGTGGTAATTTCAGCATACAGCAGGTTCAGCTGCCCTATAACGCCTATACCGGCTATGTAGGTATCAAAACACCTGAAGGTAGCGCCTACAGCGGCATGCTGAATGTTGACCAGGACAACCCGGTTGATATTGCTGATGTTGATGTGGATGGAAATCCACTCCCCGGTAATCGTAATGTAACGGTAGAATTGTATAAAATACAATGGCGCTGGTGGTGGGATCAAACCGGTGACGATTTGAGCAATTTCACTCAAAACCAGTACAACAGCCTGGTAAGTACCGAAACGGTTAATTTGACGGATGGCCACGGCACATGGAACCTCCATATAAAACAGGACGGCTGGGGACGCTACCTGATCAGGATAAAAGATGAGCAAACCGGGCACTCAACCGGCAAAGTGGTTTATGTTGACTGGGGCGAGCGTCTGCAGGAAACCAACTCCACCAGTGCTACCATGCTATCATTCACCTCCGACAAAAAGAGCTATAAAGTTGGCGAAACTGCCACGCTTACCATACCAACCGGGCAGGATGGTCGTGCCCTTATCAGTTTTGAAAATGGCAGCAAGGTGCTTAAGTCTGTCTGGATTGATACCCGCAAAGGCCAAACCCAATATCAATTTAAAATAGATGGTAATATGGCGCCCAATGTGTTTGTTAACGTAACCACGCTGCAACGCCACTCGCAAACAGTTAATGATTTGCCTATACGGATGTATGGTGTAATACCTTTGGCGGTTGATGATCCGGCTACGGTTTTAAAACCAGTTATCAGTATGCCTGATAAAATACGGCCCGAGAGCCAGTCGTCCATCACCGTATCAGAAGCGCGTGGCAGGGAAATGACCTATACCGTGGCTATTGTAGATGAAGGTTTACTTGACTTAACCAATTTCAAAACACCCAATCCGCATCAAACCTTTTATGCACGCGAGGCACTGGGTGTTAAAACCTGGGACCTGTTTGATTTTGTAATTGGCGCCTACGGCGGCGACCTGGAACGCATACTCAGTATTGGGGGCGATGAATCATTAGGAAATAATAAAAACGTATCTGTTAACCGCTTTAAACCGGTTGTAAAATTCCTGGGGCCATTTCATTTAAATGCGGGCGAAAGGCAAACACGCAGCTTTACCCTGCCGCAATACATCGGCTCGGTACGGGCAATGGTTATAGCCGGACACGATGGAGCCTATGGTTTTGCCGAGAAAGCCGTAGCTGTTAAAAAACCTTTAATGCTGCTGGCTACCCTGCCACGGGTTTTAGGCCCAACCGAAAAAATCAAACTGCCGGTTACGGTGTTTGCTATGGAAAACAGCATCAAAACAGTAACGGTACAAGTGCAATCAAACGCGTTTAGCAATTTGCAGGGCCGGGATGAGCAAACACTTACCTTTAGCGCCCCCGGCGATAAGCTGGCTACTTTTGATTTGGATGTAAAGGATTTTGTGGGCGTGGGTAAAGTTAAAATCACCGCAAAAAGCGGCAGCGAAACAGCGAGCTATGATGTTGAGCTAAATGTACGTAACCCCAATCCGCCTATAACCAAAATAACCGGTAAAGAACTAAAGCCGGGCGAAGTGTGGGCATCAGGCTATGCACCGATAGGCATGGCAGGTACCAATAAAGCCTCGCTGGAGGTATCATCAGTACCGTCATTAAATCTGGCAAAACGCTTATCTTACTTAATTGATTATCCGCATGGCTGCGTGGAGCAAACTACCTCGGCAGCATTCCCACAGTTGTATTTAGATCAGCTGACCGATCTGTCGCAACAGCAAAAAGCCGCTGCAGAGCGCAATATAAAAGCAGCTATCAGCAGGTTAACCAACTTCCAGACAACTTCAGGCGGCCTCAGCTACTGGCCGGGCGAAAGCGGGGTTGATGAATGGTGCACCAACTATGCCGGTAATTTCATGCTGGCTGCCCAAGCAAAAGGCTATAGCCTGCCGGTAGGATTTTTAGATGGATGGAAGCGCTATCAGCGTCAAAAAGCAGTGAACTGGGTACCAGATACCCGCAGCTTTTATGGCGATGATTTGGTACAGGCTTATCGTTTGTATTTACTGGCCCTCGCCCGCGCGCCTGAATTAGGTGCCATGAACCGGCTTAAGGAATTTAAATATTTAAGTCCGCAGGCTAAATGGCGACTAGCGGCTGCATACCAGCTGGCAGGGCAGCCGGAAACCGGTTTGCAAATGATCAATGGCCTGCCGCTTACCATTAAACCGTATTATCAATTGTACGGCACCTACGGTTCTGACCTGCGCGATGAGGCCATGATATTGGAATCGTTAACATTATTGGGGCAGCATCAGCGGGCAGCCATCATGTTGCAAACGGTGGCTTCGCATTTATCGCAGGATGATTGGTACAGTACACAAACTACGGCTTATTCCCTGCTGGCTATTGCACAATATTGCGGGCAAAATAAAAACGGCAATAAATTGCTGTTTAGCTATGGCAGCAGTCAGGTTAACTCCAATTCGTATTTATGGCAAACTTCGCTGGCGGTTAACGGCGGTAAAGCAAGCATTAAAAATAATGGCAAAAACGTATTGTACCTAAAGCTCATCCAGCAGGGACAGCCTGCTCCGGGGCAGGAACCTGCCAGCGTTAATAACGATGATGTTTTAAAAATGCAGGTAAATTATATCAGCATGAAAGGTCAACCGGTAGACGTTGCCGACCTTAAACAGGGCACCGATTTTGTGGCGCAAGTTACCATTACCAACCCCGGTCATCGCGGCAGGTATGATAATATGGCCCTGACGCAAATTTTCCCATCAGGATGGGAGATATTGAACACCCGGATGCTGAACAATGATGAAGCATTTAAATCATCGCCATCAGATTACCAGGACGTCAGGGATGACCGCGTGAATACCTATTTTAGTTTGGACGAAGGCAAACAGGTTACCTATTATGTAATGCTGAACGCGGCTTATACCGGGCGCTATTATTTACCGGCTACTTATTGTGAGGCTATGTATAATTCAAACATCAATGCGCTGCAAAAGGGGCGTTGGGTTGAAGTGAAAAAGTAATTGAGGGGTATGCATTTTTCTTTTAAAAAACCGGGGTGGCTTACCAAACGGCGACAGGTGCTTTTGGCCGCTGTGCTGGTAGCTTTTGTAATGTTTTGGTTTTGCCTGCCCCGGCAATTATTTAAAACACCAACGGCTTATATTATTGATGATGACCGGGGGCAGCTATTAGGCGCCGCCATTGCTGCCGACGGGCAGTGGCGCTTTCCTTATGACAGCATCGTTCCTGAAAAATTTAAGCAATGTATCATCGCTTTTGAGGATAAACGCTTTGAACATCACCCCGGGGTTGATTTACTGGCTTTTAGCCGGGCCATCCGGCAAAATATAAAGGCGGGGCATGTAAGCAGTGGCGGCAGTACCATTACCATGCAGGTAATCCGCATTGCAACGCATCATCGCCGTAATTTTTTCAACAAGGTTCTGGAAATGATTATGGCTGTGCGGCTGGAGCTTACGCACAGCAAGCAGGATATTTTGGCCATGTACGCCAGCAATGCCCCATTTGGCAGTAATGTGGTCGGACTTGACGCCGCTTCGTGGCGGTATTTTGGCCGCGATCCCTCACAGTTATCATGGGGCGAAATGGCGGCTTTAGCCGTGTTGCCCAATTCACCCTCGCTGGTGCATCCGGGAAAAAACAGGGCTATCCTGCTCAAAAAACGCAACCTATTGCTCGACAAACTGGCACAGCAAGGCACTATCGACAAAAACACCGCCTATTTATCCAAGCTGGAACCCATGCCTGATAAACCAGTGCCGCTGCCCCAACTGGCACCGCACTTACTGGAACGTTTTAAAGAGGATTGCCAGGCAGGGAACTATAAAGGGCCTACACGTATTACCACCACCATAAAGGCCGAACTGCAGCAACAGGTAAATAATATTTTAGAGCAGCACCACGCTGTACTGGCCGCTAACCATATTAATAATATTGCCGCCGTTGTGCTCGACGTAGAAACCGGTGCAGCACTGGCCTACGCAGGCAATATTTATCACCCGGAAGATACGCTGATGCAGAGCAGCGTGGATGTGGTGAATGCACCCCGCAGTCCGGGCAGCACATTGAAGCCATTGTTGTATGCTGCCATGCTGCATGATGGTTTTATACTGCCCAATAGCCTGATGCCCGATATACCCACACAGATAGCAGGCTATCATCCCGAAAATTTTGATTTGGGCTATGATGGCGCAGTACCTGCATCACGGGCGCTATCGCGATCGTTAAATGTGCCGGCGGTAAAAATGCTGCAAAAATATAAATACCAACGCTTTTATGATCTGCTGAAAAAAGCGGGTATTACTACCCTAAAACAACCCGCAGATTATTATGGCCTATCACTGATACTGGGTGGCGGCGAAAATTCTTTGTGGGAGCTATCCGGCGCTTATGCTGATATGGCGCGGGTATTGAATCACTACAAAAAATACAATGGCAAATATGACCCGGCGGATTATCATTCACCTGTATACGCTCGTGCTGAAACCTTGAAGCCGCAATTAGAAAATGCCGGGCTCCTAGATGCTGGCTCCATTTATTATACCATGCAGGCCATGGAAGAGGTAATGCGCCCCGGCGAAGAAATGCTATGGCAACAGTTTGGATCAACCCAGCGCATTGCATGGAAAACAGGCACCAGCTTTGGTTTTAGGGATGGATGGGCCATAGGGATAACTCCTAAATATGTGGTGGGCGTGTGGGTGGGCAATGCCAGCGGTGAGGGGCGTACCGGGCTAACGGGTATCAATACAGCCGCTCCTGCCCTATTCGAGATTTTCAGGGAATTGCCTGTTACACGCGATTGGTTTGACATGCCTGCCGGCGAAATGGTAAAAATTAAAGTTTGCCACGAGAGTGGTTACCGGGCCGGGGAGTATTGCACTAATACCGACGAAATGTTTGTGCCGGCAGGTGGCGTGCGGTCGCCGGTGTGCCCGTATCATCAGTTAGTGCATCTGGATAAAACAGCGCAGTGGCAGGTAAACAGCGATTGTGTGCCGCCAGATCAGATCGTAAACAAAAGCTGGTTTGTGTTGCCGCCCGCTATGGAATATTATTACAAAAGCAAAAATTACCAGTACCATGTCCTTCCACCTTTTCGGGCTGATTGTATCAATGCCGATAAAGGCCAGCCGATGGAATTAATCTATCCGAAAGACGATGCTAAAATTTACATCCCGCTGGAAGCCGACGGCAAGCGCGGACGCATGATCTGCAATGCGGCACACCGCCAGCCGGGTATGAAAATTTTCTGGCACCTGGATAATCAATATATCAGCGTTACAAAAGATTTTCACCAAGTGGCGCTAAATCCTCCGCCCGGGCACCATACATTGACGCTGGTAGATGGTGATGGCAATAGCCTGGAAGTAAAGTTTGAGGTTTTGGATAAAGGCAAGTAAAACTGCCTGCAATATTTGAAGTGCGAAACCTCAAATATCACAGGCAGAGAATTTCAATCTTATTGTGATTGCGCTGTTGCCGTTGTTTGACTGGCTCCAAATAAGCTCAGGCCAATAGCAAACCCCAGCCATGGCCTGCCTTGATAAGAAAACTGATAAGCATGATCGCCGGCGAAATCCCAGCCGAGAAAAACACCCATCTGGAACTTAGCATACTGAAACATTACCCCACCCGATAGCGAAACGGCCGCCGTTGATGTAGCCGTACCCGCCGGGGCTGTTGAGGCATTATTTAAAGGAACGTTGACAACCGAGAGGCCGCCAAGATAATTAAGTGAAACATCATCTATGCGTTGCAGTTGCTGTTTGATACCTGCCGTTAAACCGAAATTTAAATTCTGTTCAAAATTAAAGCGGCCACCACTAAGCGAATTATCAAAACGCATTTTTATAGGCAATGTTAAAAAACCCCATGTAAAAGTATAACTCTTAGGATATATCACTACCGCATTGGCCGAAAAATCCTGTGCACTCATAAAAAACGACCAGCCATTGGCCCATGAGTTCACATATTCCAAATCGGCAAAAGCTGCGTATGGGCTGGAAGGATCTGCCGGCGTATCAGCTTTTTCGCCTGATTGCTCTTTTGTTCGCTTATAAATATTAGGATCTACCAACGGGGTATTAGTCTGAGCGGCTACTGCGGCTGCCTTCGTTTGCTGTAAATCCGAGCGAAGCGCCGATAAGGTTTTTGTTTTAGCGTCTACCTCCTGTGTGGCTTTATCCAATTCGTTTTTCAGGTCATCGTACTGCTTTTTAAAGGCTACATATTCGGCTTTCGAGTTAGCCAGTGCGGTATCGGGTATAACAGATAGTTTTAGCACAGCGCCAATAAGATTAGCCTTTGTTGGCGGTGCGGCGTCACCCAGCTTCAATTGGTTTTGTGCATCCACAAAGTTGGTAACCTCAGGTTTAGCAACAGGTTTGGGGCTATTTCCCACAGGCTTAGGTATCAGCGTTTTTTCTGCATTTACCTTTAAGGCTGTGGTTAGCAGCTTTGTTGAAGCACTTGAAACCATTTTTTGAGCGCTGGCCAGATTAACTTTCAGGGTATCGGCTTTTTTTGCCGCGGCGGCAGAATCAGCAGCGTTTGTTTTAATTACCTGTTTTTTTGTGGCCAGTTTCGCGGTTAGGGTTGAATCAGTTGCCGGAATACGGCCTTTTTGTGCCTGGCGAAGGCCGGCATAAAAATTTTCGTGGGCAGTATCAATATCATTAAAATCCCAAATGGTTACCACATACCCGGTGATAGTATTTCCAACAGTTATTTGCTGATTAACGTAAAATTTGGTTCCTTTTTTTATCCGGAAGTGGATAGATGAATCTGTGGGCTTTGCGGCCTTTTCCAAATAAGGGTTTACAGAAACATCGCCGGTTGCAATATACGAACCGTGTAATGTTACTGTTGGCGAAGTTACTGATTGGGCACTGCAAAAATGAGCCAATAGCACCGCCGGAACGAGGATGAGTAGTTTTTTTGTCATGTTAAAAGGTTTAGGTGAGCAAATAAAATTTAGTGTCTCTTTCTTTTGTTTGTTATTTTGATAAGGGTGAAGTAAAAATAACATTATTTAACATACATCCAATCAGTATTTTACCGGAATTTAGTTACGTAGTTTTACGTTAAGATGTCTCTGTAGTCATGCAGAGTATTTCCGGAATATAAACAGCTATGCAATTTCAACACCGCTCCATTATTCCCGATTAAATTCCGAAATTCGCGGCAGTTGAAAATAAATTGCATGCTGCAGATCCAGGAAAACGTTTCGCTCAAAAATTTTAACACGTTTGGTGTTGAGGCCAGTGCCCGCTATTTTGTGGAGATTAATAAAAAAGAAGAGCTGGCCGAACTTTTTATGGATCCGCAGTGGAAACAAATGCCTATGCTGGTACTGGGCGGCGGCAGTAATATGTTGCTGCTAAATGATTTTGGGGGATTGGTGATCCGCATGAATATCCGAGGCATTGAGCATCGTATAAGCTATACCGATGTGCATGTGGAGGCAGGCGCCGGAGAAGTTTGGAACGATCTGGTAAACTTCTGTATAATGCGCGGCTACGCCGGGCTGGAAAACCTGAGTTTAATTCCCGGTTCGGTTGGTGCATCGCCTATCCAAAACATTGGCGCTTATGGCGTGGAGCTGAAAGACGTGTTCCAAAGCTGCGAAGCTTTTGAAATAGCCACCGGCCAATTCAAAACATTTACCAAAGCCGATTGCAAATTCGATTATCGCGAGAGCATATTTAAAGACGAGCTGAAAGGGCAATACATTATCGTATCGGTCAAGTTCCTTTTATCGCGGATACCTAACTTCAATTTAAAATACGGAGCCATTGAGCAGGAGCTAACAGCCAGAGGCATTACCAACCCTACACTTAAGGATGTATCACAGGTAGTATCGCATATCCGCGTATCTAAACTGCCCGATCCCTCTACCATTGGTAACGCCGGGAGTTTCTTTAAAAACCCTGTCATCGGCGCCGTTGAATTCAATACCGTATACACCAAGCACCCGGAAGTGGTGAATTATCCCGCGGGCAATGGACAGGTAAAACTGGCGGCAGGCTGGCTGATTGAACAATGCGGCTGGAAGGGAAAAGTAGTTGGAAATACCGGCACCTGGAAAAATCAGGCATTGGTATTGGTAAACCACGGAGGCGCAACGGGCGAAGAAGTGTACAGTTTTTCGTCGCAAATCATAGACAGTGTGTACACTAAATTTGGCGTTACCCTACAGCGCGAAGTAAATATTATTAGTTAATTAATTATATTTTAACTACAAAAAATTACTAAAGACAGCAGAATCCAATAGTTAAAAACTTCATTTTAGCGTTTTTGATTAAATACATAATTAATTAATAATCAATTAGTTAATAAACAATGGTGTAAAGAATACACCATCCATTTTTCTACCTAAACTCTACATTAAACCATACACCATAAAAGGCCTGTACTTTTTTTAGTGGTATTATGTTTGCCTTACTGCTGATACAAAACTTTAACAGTATGACAAAGATTGAGTTTAACACCCTAGTACTACGTCAGGCAACCTCATTAAGGTCTTACGCCTTGCACTTTACCCACGACGCAGATGATGCTAACGACCTTGTCCAGGATACAATGTTGAAGGCCATAACTTACTACAACAAGTTCAAAGAAGGAACAAATTTAAAGGGGTGGTTATACACTATCATGAAAAATACTTTCATTAACAACTATCGCCGATTTATTAAAATGAACACCTTTGTTACCAAGTCTGACGAGATATCTTCTCCAAACCTGGTATTCAGTTCAACCAAAAATCAGGGCGAAGCCAAGTTTGTTATGGACGATTTGAAGAAAGCCTTAGACAGGCTCCCTGCCGATTACTACATACCCTTCACCATGTATTTTGAAGGCCACAAATACCATGAAATTGCCGATCATTTAGAAATACCTATCGGCACAGTAAAAACCCGTATACACGTTGCCCGCAAGCTGCTAAAAAAGAGCCTGAAAGCGTACGACAACGGTATTACCAAACCCGTTTATGCAGAAAATTAAAATCAGCATATAAATCAGAGATCTTTCCCCTGCTGCATTTTAGCGCGGGGAAAGATTTTAGTCAAGCAATCCGAATATCCATATATAAAAGCGGTCCGGGCAGTCAAACCCGGGCCGCTTTGCGTTTTACAACACGGGAGCCGTTATTACAGGCTTGTTTTATTATTTTAGCCGGATGAACGAACTGCCTGTTTATACCAAATCACAATTGGCCCTGCGCAACGGTCAGGACAAGCCCGAAATATGGATAGCTTATAAAGGGTTAATTTATGATGTATCGCGCAGCAGGCTATGGCGCAATGGCAAACATTACGAACACTGGGCCGGGCAGGACCTTACAGCAGAATTAGCGGATGCCCCCCACGACGAATGGGTTTTTGAACATTTTGAGCCGATTGGGAAGCTGGGCCCCCTCTAAATCTCCCCCGGAAGGGGAGACTTTAGCTTCGCCCACGTTTATTTTTTTAAGTCCTCCCTTCCGGGGAGGATTTAGGTGGGGCGTTATATTTCAAATTTCGACAGGGTTACAAATTCATCAACCCTTGCTGTAATTTCTTCTTTGCTCAGGTTTCTGATTTTTTCGGTTCCGAATTTTTCTACACAGAACGAAGCCAGCGCCGAGCCGAAAATGATAGCGTTTTTCATGTTATTGAAATTCACTGTACCCACTTTGGCCATGTAGCCTATAAAACCACCTGCAAAGGTATCGCCCGCACCGGTTGGGTCAAATACATCAGCCAATGGCAATGCCGGAGCCGAGAATACTTTATCCTCATGAAATAACAATGCACCGTGCTCACCTTTTTTAATAATAAGGTATTTAGGGCCCATGGTTAAAATTTTACGGGCAGCTTTCACAAGCGAATATTCGCCTGACAATTGGCGAGCCTCGGCATCGTTAATGGTTAATACATCCACCATTTTAATGGTTTCCAGCAAATCGTTCAACGCAATATCCATCCAGAAATTCATGGTATCCATTACAATCAGTTTTGGGCGATTGGTTAAAAGCTTAATAACCGTTTGCTGCACCTGCGGGGTTAGGTTACCCAGCATCAAGTATTCGCAATCCTGATATGATTGAGGGATGATAGGATCAAAATCAGCCAGTACATTCAGCTCGGTAATTAGTGTATCGCGGCTGTTCATATCGTTGTGATATTTGCCGGCCCAGAAGAATGATTTTTCGCCGGCTTTTACCTGCAATCCTTCGGTATCTATATGATGATTATTAAAATCTTTGATCTCGCTTTGCGGAAAATCGTCGCCCACAACGGCTACAATTTTCACTTTATCATAAAAATAAGCTGCTGCCAGGCTCGCATAGGTGGCTGCACCACCAACAATTTTATCTGTTTTACCAAAGGGTGTTTCAATAGCGTCGAACGCAACAGTACCAATAACTAATAAACTCATTCCGGATTGTCTAATATTTTTTACCGCAAATATTGCGAAATTACCCCGTAAAATACACTTTTGAAAAAAATAGATAAATTTATTTTGAAGGATGCGCAAATATTTTCGCAGTATATCTCCCTGTTAATCAGTGGATAGTTTTTGTGTTTGCGGGATGCAAATTGGGGTCATCAAAAAAAATTACATTTTTTTTCACTTTGGGTTGTGAAATTTGCTCAGAAGTTATACTTTTGCACACTCCAAACCGGAAAATGATTCCTGAGTAGCTCAGCCGGTTAGAGCATCTGACTGTTAATCAGAGGGTCGCTGGTTCGAGCCCAGCCTCAGGAGCCTGAAAATCAATGATTTAACCCAACTCTGGCGAGTTGGGTTTTTTCTTTCTCACACATTTCTCACACATTTTCAAAGTTTTTGCATTTGACAAAATTAACGGCGCTTGATTTACTGGCGATTTAAGTACATTGATAAATGGATATTTGGTAGCAAGAATCGTCAAACCTTTGCGGAATAATCAGGTAAACGTACCTATATCTATCAAAAATCATAAAAACAGGAATCACCTAATCATTGCAAAACATCGAGGCCCCGAATACACCATTATCGTAACCGACCAAGATGGTAACAACCTTGTTTTTGGAACACGGGACGAAGCCGAAATAGAAGCCGCAGATTGTCAGGATCGGCTAATAACCGAACTTAAGCCCTACACTATAAAAGAATAGCCTTGTGTTGCAACAGACACAGGGCTATTCTTTTAAATTGTTCCTAATTATGTCAGGTTTAAGTCTTATAACCGCTAAAAGTGGGATATTATTGACAATTAGATAGTTATTATAATAATTTTATACCTTTAGGTAAAAATCTAATTAAACCTAACCTAGATTAATGTCAGTCACGGTCTCTCAATCATTTAAAGTTTCTATTCGAACTTTAACTAATGGTAACGAACTTTTTATTATAGATATAGATCAAATCGATGCAAATTTGAAATCCTGTATAGATGCCAAATTTGTTAAAATTTGCGAAGGTAACTCTGGTAGTAATTTATCTCTTGTAAAAACCAGGCTCATTTCGTTTTTGACTCCCAAAAAAGGATCGAACATTGAAGTTGGGGCTATTGCGGAATTCTTTATTCATTTGTATTTAAACGAAACTGGTTTTGAGCCACAGTTTTTTGTATTTAAATTTGGAAGAAGGTTCAATAAAAAAAGGGTTTGACGGGTATTATCT
>Ga0206982_1036_pt1 | contig 49928 bp, 36 predicted proteins | sample Alteio_BWMinCont_18_FD_153493 | JGI IMG/M metagenome (GOLD analysis project Ga0206982, IMG submission 153493) | Enriched cells from forest soil in Barre Woods Harvard Forest LTER site, Petersham, Massachusetts, United States -... | ecosystem: Environmental > Terrestrial > Soil > Temperate forest >... | reverse complement strand
TTATTGTGCTTATTGGTATCCCTATTTATTATTTTACGCAACGTAATTCAAAAAATGAAGATCAGGCAGATCTGCTTAGTTAGTCTATTTTTTTTAGGGGCCGATGCTTCGGGGCAATCCTTACAACAAAACCTGCAAGCGGCATTTAACCGTTTGCAGAGTGATGCGCAGTGCCGTTATGCCTCGGTATCATTAACCGTATTGGATGCTAAAACGGGCGAAACGGTATTTGCCGCCAACCCCAATATGGGTCTGGCCACGGCATCAACCTTAAAAACAGTTACCACCATTACAGCCTTTAATTTGTTAGGGAAGGATTTTCAATACCAAACCGCTTTTGGCTATACAGGCACCATTACAGCCGATGGTACCCTCAACGGCGATGTTATTATAAAAGGTGCAGGCGACCCTACCCTGGGCAGCTGGCGCTACGAGAGCATGCACGAAGATCACATCCTTACCCTGATGGTTACTGCCCTGCAAAAAGCCGGGATAAAAAAGGTAAACGGCCGTGTTATTGGCGACGACAGCATATTTGGCTCACAATCAATCCCCGAAGGATGGATTTGGATGGATATAGGCAATTACTACGGTGCAGGCACATCGGGACTTTGCTGGCGCGAAAACCAGTTTGATATTAAGCTGCATACGGGCGGGGTTGATAGTCCGGTAAGTGTAACGCATACCGTGCCCAATGTGCCCTACCTGAGCTTTAAAAGCGAACTGATTAATGCCCCTGCCGGTACCGGCGATAATGCCTATGCCTTTTTACCCATCAATAGTAAAACCATGTACCTGCGGGGTACTTACGCCATCGATCAAACTAAAAAAAGCATTGCTGCCGCCCTACCCGATCCGGCTTATGATGCAGCCTACCGCCTTAACGATACCCTGAAACGCCTGGGTATTTTGGTAAGCAATGAGCCTGAGTCGGCCGGAACATTAGCTGCAAAGGGCTTACAAACGCCACAAATAGCCACTAATTTAACCAGCATACCTTCACCACGATTAAGTCAGATCATTTACTGGCTCAATCAGAAAAGCATCAACCTGTATGCCGAGCAACTGCTAAAAACCATAGCCTGGAAAGCGGGCAAACAACCCTCAACCACCAATGGCGTACAGATGGAACAGGACTTTTGGAAAGCCAGGGGTATTGACCCTCACTCATTAAATATTGTTGATGGCAGCGGCCTTTCGCCTACCGACAGGGTAACCACTTTAACCATGGCTACCATCCTAAAATCAGCAAAAGGGACAGACTGGTTTCCCGATTTTTATGAGAGCCTACCAACCTATAACAACATGAAAATGAAAAGCGGCAGCATTATTAACGTGCTTACCTATGCCGGTTATCAGACCTACAAAGGCCGGGAGCTGTGTTTTTCTATCATGGTGAACAACTTCAATGGCTCAAGCCACACTATTAAAGAGAAGATGTTTAGTGTGCTGGATGAGTTGAAGTAGGAGAAAATCGTTTAATCGTTCCGTCATGCCGAATTTATTTCGGCACCCCACAGGACAAGCGGATTGCTTGGTGTACACTTTGCAAGTGGGGTGTTGAAACAAGTTCAACATGACATCCTTTTTTACCTTCCCGATTTAATACTGTTAAACGGTACGCCTAAGCCATCGGCAGCGTATTGGGTAAGTACACTGTCTTTTAGGGTGATGTAATCGCCGTTAGGGGTTACCAGCCATTTTTCGAAGCCATCGTTTACCTTTTGCGGCATAGTGGCCGATACTATTTTGGCGGTGGAGTCAAGTTCTATAACATACAGGTCATTCTTTTCATCCAACGGATCCATAAAGAGGATAATTACAGTATGGTTGTAATCGTCAATAAACCTGCCCAGCACATTCTTATTGGCTATTTCTTTAGGCTTAAAGCTCAGCAGTGTTTTAGCTTTTGCGCTATCTAAGCCATAAATCTTTATCCTGAAAACATTACCATTGTCGTCCTTTAAAGTATCTGTGGGCTTTACATCGCTTTCTTTAATAAACTTAGCCGCAGCATAATAACTGTTGTCGCCAGCGCTAAAGTCGGTATTGCCCGGCAATAGGTAATGAATAGCCAGGTGTTCAATTTTAGCACTATCGATTTTCACCTTCCCGGCTATCAGCAATAATTGCGATGCTGTCATCCGGCTGTTAATATGCACATTAACGGTGGTAAGGGTATCCGTTTTAAATACTTTTGATATAGTGTAGTGCGGAACAGGTTGAGGCTTTTTACAGGCAAAAGCCATCAACGATAAACCAATAAGTGCTGTATTTTTTATAAATCTTGTCATTTTAATTCTATTCAATCACTAAATAATGCCATGTAAAGCGCCGCCCGGCTCCCCCATTTTGTCTACCAGTTTTTCCACTTCAGGATCTTTTTCCAATACCGGCGCATGGTGCGGTTTAATGCGCGCATCAATAATCAGCGGACCTTTACAGCCCCAGTGTTTATGCTCGGTAAAGCTATTGATACCATAAATATCGTGCGATGGATTGCTGCGGGTAAAGGTAACCCATACCAAATTGTTAATGTTTTGAGCGGTAAAGGCAGCATCGTCACATAAAACCATCAGCGGCAGGCCATCCAGTTCTGCATTTTCCAAATGCTCTTGTAATATTTCCATTATCAGGGGGATATCACTGCTCTTAATGTTTTTGGGCACTTCAACAGCTAATACACCGGGCATAGCCATTTTGTACTTTTCAAACGGTCGGGGCAAATCAAAGGTTGAGGGTAGCTCTGTCCAAAGTTCACGCTTTATATCTCCTGCCGCTGCGATGGCTACTTTACTGCCTGAATTTAATCCGCTGCCACTGTAATCAAGCGTATCAATAGTGGTTTTGGTGTAGAAGTGCAAATCTCTGCCCAAATCAATCCTTTGCAGCATGTGTTTTAAAAAACCGCCAATGTCGTTTACATCCAATTTGGCATCGTCTTCTTTGGCGGCAATAAACAGGTATTTGGCTAAACTCAACTGACTCTTACCCAGTATATGGTTAGCAATGGTCAATATTTCTTGTGGTTCACGCTCCTTTATATAAGGCGTATAACGTTCGCTGCCAATAGCAAATAATAATGGATGTACTCCGGCAGCATCAACAGCATTTACAGCATACAGTCCCGGAATTTCTTTTGGCATAGCCGCTCCCGTTATTTCATGGATCAAAGCACCGAAGCTGGTATCTTCCTGCGGTGGCCGGCCCACAACCGTAAACGACCAGATGGCATCTTTACGGTGATAAACATTATGCACTTTCAATAACGGGAACGGATGTATAAGGCTGTAATATCCCAAATGATCGCCAAAGGGGCCCTCGGGTTTATTATCATGTGGCATTACGGTTCCAGTGATCACAAAATCAGCGTCGGCAGAAATACAAAAACCTTCATCATCATAAAAATAACGAAAACGGCGATTGCCCAATGCCCCGGCAAATGTCATTTCTGAAAGCCCCTCAGGCAGCGGCATAACTGCGGCTACTGGATGCGATGGCGGCCCACCAACAAATATGCTCACCTTTAAGGGTTGTCCTTTTGCATTTGCTTTAGCCTGGTGTACGCCAATACCCCTGTGCAGTTGGTAGTGCAGACCGATCTCTTCGTTCAATATATAATCATTGCCCGCCAGTTGTATGCGGTACATGCCCAAATTGGCATTCATAATGCCGGGTTTATCAACATCTTCGGTATACACCTGCGGCATGGTCACAAATGGGCCACCGTCTTTTGGCCAGTTTACTATCTGTGGGATATCGCTGATGCTGCATTTGGCAAAGTTTACAGGCGCATTGCTACCTGTTTTCATGGGCAGGGCCGATAACGCCGTCATGGCAACATTAGGATATTTAAAGGGATGCTTGATAGCTTTAAGCGGATCAGATTTTAACTCGACCAGGGTTTTAATCTTATCCAAACTATCCCTAAAAATAAACTTCGACCTTTCGAGCGTACCGAACAGGTTTGATACAGCAGGAAATTTACTGCCTTTCACCTTTTCAAAAAGTATGGCCGGGCCCTCATTCTCAAATACGCGCAAATGAATTGCCGCCATTTGCAAATAAGGGTCAACCTCTTCTTTTATACGGACCAGATGCCCGTGCTTTTCCAGATCAGTAATGCAGGCTTGTAAACTTTTATAACCCATTAGCAAATAATAATATTACGCCAAAAGTATAAAAGTTAAATTACAAGCCACCCGGTTATGCCGAATTTTAGTAAGCAGGCAGCTTAAAATCTTCTAACACTTCGGTATTGCCCAGATATGTCCATCTTAATCCAGTTATGTAAAAATTCATCGCGTTATTAACCTGTTCAACCGTAACCATATTCACTAATTTTGTAAGGTCATCTGCGTATTGCCAATTACCCAGTATTTCGGCCTGCCCAAGGCTATTGGCTATAGCAGATGCACTTTGATCATTAATAAAGCTTTGAGTGAGATAGGTATTTTTAATATGCTGAAGCCATTCTTCATTAAGCCCATTAGCTTGAATCGTTTTCAGTGTCCTTAGCATAACAGCTGTAGTCTCCTGAACATGGTTTGTATTGGCTCTCATCAAAGCAAAAGGCATTTTTAACTGCATAGTAGCAATGGCGCTATAAGAAGCCAGGGCAGACTGTGACCGTAAAGAAGAATAAAGGTTTCCACCAAGACCAGAAATGCCAAGTCGGAAAGGGGCATAATTTACATCAGTAAATTCGGGAGCATTCATTATGGCACCGACATAGTTAATTCTGATATCACGCTTTTCTGCAAGCAATTTATTATCATTAAAAACAGGTGTCTTCAGCTCAACGTCATCATACGGTTTTGATGGGATATTGCCAAAAGACAAAAGTATTTTTTCAAATATATCCTGCTTGGTAACATTGCCAACAACCACTATAAATATTCTATTTTTATTCAACAATGACTTATAATAGTCGCCCAGATCTGCCGCTGATAAATCTGTTATTGTTTGTTCATTTCCATCGGGATCTACGGCATATGGCGTATTTTTGAATGCATTTTGCATCTCCAATTGATAAAAGCGGGTATCAGGGCTGGTAGCACGGTTTTTGTTGGCCGCTATTACTTTACTTTTTAATAAATTTACTTCAGCAGCATCAAAAACAGGGTTCATAACAGCCTCTGAAAACAAATCCCAGCCTTTGTCAAAATATTTAGAAACGCAATTAACCTGTATATAACCATAGTCATAGTTTGATGCCCCGTACATTAATATACCATACTTGTCGGAAGTATCTTTAAATGCGGTTGCCGGGTATTTTTTTGTGCCGCATTGTGTAGTTGCGTCAAGCGCTATCGCTTCAATTCCGGCTTTACCAGCGGGGTAATTTGTTACTCCCCCTCTAAAGTATATCCTTATATTAATTACGTTTTTTGTAGTTGGTTTAAAAATAACCTTAATCCCATCGGCATTAAATGACTGTGTTTCAGATTGTGCATGTACTATCAAAATACAAACACAGGAAATAATTAAAGTAAAAACTATTTTTTTCATGATGCTTATATTAGTTGTTAGGTTTAAAAAATGCTGCTGCATTAACTTGATCTTTTAATTCGGGGTTTATAAGCAAGCCTGCGCAATAAGGTTTATTCCTGATATACTTATTGATATAATTTTTAAGGTCGGCCCTTGATACTTTTTTTAAGTTTTCATTGTATCCGGCAAAATAATTCAAAGATGCTGATGCCCACCAAAATGACAATGAATGTACATAGTCAGTTGTTATTTCTTCCTCACGGATCTTTTTTATTTCCAGCATTCGCTTAGCCGTTTCTATTTGTTCATCCGTTATATAATCATCATCACACATTAAAACAAGTTGCTTTTTAAGTTCATCAACACATTCTTTTACTTTTGATGGATAAGGGTTTACAATCAAGCTTATGGGGCCCACGTATTTAAGTGTTAAATACCCTAAACTTGTAGACTGCGCTAATCCCGACTGTACCAATGCATTTTTTAATTTTGACGATTTTTGATTTACGATATAAGAAAACACATCTGCACAATAAGTTGCACTTATATCGTTTCGGGTATCAGGCCCTTGCCAATTAACCAATATTGATGGCACAGTAGCGATTGGAGATTCAACAATAAAATAATCTGTTTTAGCGAGAGGTGCAAATTCAGGAAGTGGCCATTTTTTAAAAGGATCAAAGCTGCTGGCTTTCCAGTCACCATAAATTTTTTCTACTGCATTAAAAACTGCCTCATGAGCCACATCCCCTCCAACAATCAAAATTGCATTGTTAGGATAATAGTATTTATCTCTTATAGAATCCATCAGTGCAGTAGTTGCACTATATATACTCTGATGATTCCCTACAGGCAACTTCCTGTTATATTGGTCTCCCCATAAATGATGCAGCATAGCCTCATTTAATAAAAAAAACGGAGATGCCTCTCTTTGCTTTAGCTGGCCATCGCTTTGTTCTTTCTCCTTCTCAAATTCGGCTGGATTAAATTTAGCAAAGCGTACCATCGAGTTCATAAAATTTAATCCACTCCCCAAATTAGATTTAGGCAGGGTAAAATAGATTTTTGAATACTCTTCAGTTGTTAAATAATTCATATTCTGGAATCCCAGCCCTCCTGCATGGTAATCCAAATCTTGTTGATCGGTATAATCTTTATTGCCTTTGTATAACATCGCCTGGTATATTGACGTAAGCCCCGCAAATTTAGCCGGCTCGGTAAATGCCCCGCTTTTAAATGTCATCATTATTGTTGCCAACGGAACGCTGTTATCTTCAACTACCAATACATCAAGGCCGTTAGGGAGTTTATGTAGAAAAATATTGTCTGATAGCTTATTTTGGGCTCGCAGAAATAGAGGAAAAAGGAGTATTATAAATAAGTAAAAATTTTTAGTCATAAGGTTTTAATTACGGCCTGAAAGTAATTAATTTTTTTGAATGGAATTATGATCTTTAAAAGGTTATGCAGTCCTTATTCTTTCATTGAAATAATTACGACATTCTCAAGTAAATCTATAGATAAACATTAAAGTAAGCGCTTAAAAAAAGTTATTATTACTTTTGCGGCTTCAGCAAAAGGTAGCGCTATGTCGGTTCTGTTATTTACTTTAATAATACTTATTGGTTCATATTTTGCAGGTTTATTAGGCTCATTAACAGGCCTTGGTGGCGGGGTGGTAATTATTCCACTGTTAACACTGCTGCTTAAGGTTGATATTCATTACGCTATCGGCGCCTCGCTGGTATCGGTTATTGCTACTTCGTCAGGGTCGGCGGCAGCCTATGTTAAAGAGGGCATTACCAATATGCGCCTTGGCATGTTTTTAGAAATTGCCACTACAGCCGGTGCTATGTGCGGCGCTATTTTGGCAGTTTATATTCCAACACATTATATCGCCATTTTATTTGGTGTTATCCTTATAGTTTCAGCAATACTATCGCTCCGCAAAAAGGCCGAAATAATTGTGCAGCACAAAAGTTATCTGTCTGAAAAATTGAAACTCAACAGCAGCTACCCTACTGCCAATGGCACGGTTAATTACAGTGTAAATAAAGTGGGCGGTGGCTTTTTTATGATGTTATTTGCAGGTATCATATCGGGCCTGCTGGGTATAGGATCGGGTGCGTTAAAGGTTATTGCTATGGATAGTATTATGCGCATACCCTTTAAAGTATCAACCACCACCAGCAATTTTATGATTGGGGTTACAGCATCGGCAAGTGCGGTGGTTTATTTACAGCGGGGTTATATCAGTCCGGGCATATCTATGCCGGTGGTAATAGGCGTATTGTTTGGCGCATTTACCGGATCAAAATTGCTCGTTCAATCTACATCGTCAAGGTGGTTGCGATGGGTATTTGCCGTTGTAGTTGCGTTTTTAGCAGGGCAAATGATTTATAACGGTGTTACAGGGAAAATATAGTTTTGGGTTGATGGATTATTAGTTCGTAGTTGAAGGCTTATAGTTCATGGCAGAATTTGGAGCCTGAGTGTGACCAATTTAAGAGACAAACATGGCAAAATTTAAAGATACAGATATACAGGCGCTTATTGGTAACGTATTACGTGCGGGTACCATTATATCTATTAGTATTGTTTTTATTGGGGGGATATTTTATTTGTACAGGCACGGGCAAACCACTGCAGGTTACCAGGTATTTACAGGCGTTCCTGATTTTTTACAGCGGCCGGGAAGTCTTATCACGAGTGCTTTTAATTTCCGGGGACAGGCAATTATCCAACTTGGGATAATTCTGTTAATAGCCACGCCAATATTAAGGGTAATATGCTCGGCCATTGGCTTTGCCATTGAAAAAGATTACCTGTATGTAGGCATAAGTGTGCTGGTTTTGCTTATTATTTTTGCCAGCTTGCTTAATGGCCACGCCGGGTAACAAAGCAATTAATTTGCCCCGGTTATCCTTTTTAATTCTTCGTCGGCGCCTGTATGGTGGCTTATTGTTTTTAAACTTTTACCAAAGCGATAGGTAAAAGTAAGTCTTACAACCTGGCTTTCAATCTTATCTGTACCCGTCATGTTAAGGCCGTTATAGTCAGTATGACTTCTGTCGTGTAAAGTATTAAAAATGTCTGTTGCCGATAATCGCAGGCTTCCTCTTTTGTCAAACAATTGTTGGCTAATGCCGGCATCCATGTTATAATACGATTTGTATTGATTAACGCCATAAAAGCTAGGGCTTTCATACCGGGCCGAAATTTCGGCCTTAAGGGTGCTGCTTAATGTAAAATATTGGGTTGTCTTAAAAATTATATCCTGAGTGCCTTTATCCAAATAAGCATTGCCCGGATATGACACATAGCGCTGGTAAGCCGCATCAAGATTAAAATTGGCAGTCCACCATTTTGTAAACGTTGCCGGTGCAAAAAATCTGATACCATAATTACTAATCCGCCCCAGATTTTTAGCGGTGTTAACGTTTATTTTGGAAGTATCGTTCTGTTCGTAAAAATTAAACTCATAGGCGTCACTTACAATATTGGTGTATAGTGTGGCGGTGATAGCGTTATTATAGGTATATGATAACTCTACCGAGTTTGAATATTCAGGCTTTAAGTAAGGATTGCCCTCGGTAAAATCGTATAAATCAACATAATTTAAAAAAGGATTAAGCTTTTCATATTCGGGCCTTTGTATCCCTCGGTTGTAATCTAAACTAAATTCATTTTTATCGTCTTTTGCATAAGTTAAAAGGACATGGGGAAACAGGTTAGTATAATTGCTATTAACCGTTTCGTTCAACGTAACCGAATGTCCTTTGGAATTAGTTTGCTCGACCCGTAAACCAGCTTCCAAGCTTAGTTTATCTGCCTTACCCTCGTAATTAAGGTATGCTGCGTTAACATTTTCGGTATAAATAAAGTCGTTACTGATCTGCGGATCACTGGTGTATTGCCCGTTAACAAACGGACCAAAAGTTAAATCGTTGTTACTGGTAACATTGCTGTATTTTAATCCTGCTTCCAGTTTTGAGTTTTTTGAAAGCGGATCGGTAAAATCAACTTTCGAAAGCCATATATGGATGTTTGATGGCGATAAGTTTTGCAACAATAACGGCTCGCTGTATATACTGCCGTCAGCATTATAAAAATTATTGGTTATATACTCAGACGAGCTGCGGTTATAAGTATTGTAATTAACATTAGCCGAAAGCGTTTTTCCGGCGTCATCAAGTTTACCGTTATAATTTAAATTGTAATTCAGCCTGCTGATGTGGCGCTCAACACCCGAGTTTGCCACTATAGTTGAATCAAATACCGACTGATTGTATATTTTCAGGTTATTATTTTTGGTGATAGAACTACCTATAACAGAGCCATTAACAAAAAAGCCGATGGTTTGGCTTTTGGTTAAATAATAATCGGTACCAAAGCCAAAATTATTGCTATTACTTATGGCAACAGCATCATAATCAACATTATAATCACTGACCACACCGTCAAAATTTATCGTTCTGTCGCTGGTAAAATCATGAAATGTTTTATTGGCGGCAAAATTATAATTACCAAAAATGTTGAATTTGTCGGTACGGTCGTTAAAAACAACGCCCGCATTGGCTTTATAATATCTCCCATATCCCGCAGTAGCGGTAACCGTAGCATTTGCGCCAACGTTATTTCCCTTTTTTGATACGATATTGATAATGCCGCCTGCCGAAGCATCATATTTAGCTGATCCGCCAGTTATTAATTCAATACGATCAATAGTGTTTGCGGGCATACTTCTTAAAACTGCGGCTAAATCTTCGCCTGTTAAATTTGTCGGCCTGCCATCGATAGTTATCATGGCATTTTGCCTGCCTATTATGCTGATATTGTTACTATTATCAACCCTTACCCCCGGCGATTGTCTTAAAACATCAAAAGCCGAAGATCCGGCAGCTATAATACTGCTCTGCACATTTAAAATAATTTTTCCGGGCTGGACTTCAACCGGCGGCTTGTTTCCTGATACCGTGACTTCCTGTAGTTGCTTTGTGGCGGGGGTTATAGTAATATCATCGGCAGTAGTGGTTTGGCCAGGTATAAGTTTATAGCGCTTTGAGTAAACGTTATTATAGCCAATTTTGGTTACCATTAAAAGGTAATCGCCGGCAGTAAGGTTTGAAAATTTAAAAAAGCCTGATTTATTAACTACGGTTGATTTGGTAATGGAAGAGTCGCTGTAGTTTAGCAAAACCACAGTGGATGATTCAGCAGGCAATTGATTACCGGCCAATACTCTACCCTGTATTTCGGCCATTTTTACCTGCGCGTACGACATATTGCATACACCTACCAGGAATGCTATAAGTAAGCCTCCAATTATACCCCTCATTAATAGATGTTGTAGAAATTTTACTATAATCTTAATTTTAAATTAAAAGAGCCTCAATATAGTAACAATAATTAAATTGAAAAATAACATTTTGATATTTTACGATGTATGTTATTTTAATATTACTGTAATAAGGTGGTGTCAATTTGTAAAGATAATTTAAAAAATATAATTAAGTCATTATTTTTTAATGATGTACTTTTACCTGCGCAAGCGTAATTTATTTGATTGCTTTTTATGAATTTATATTCACCTCAACTTCGAACGGTTAATGTTACCCGGTATGTTACGCCATTGCGCGAAGGGGGTTCATTACCTGCAATAACCGAAGCCGACGATGATTTTTTGTACGTTCTTAAGTTTCGCGGCGCTGGTCAGGGTTCCAAAGCGCTGATTGCCGAATTAATTGGTGGTGAAATTGCCAGGGTATTGGGCTTAAAAGTACCCGAGATAGTTTTTGCTAACCTGGATGAGGCTTTTGGCCGTACAGAACCAGACGAAGAGATACAAGACTTGCTTAAAGCGAGCGTTGGTCTTAACCTGGCGCTGCATTATCTATCGGGCGCCATAACGTTCGATCCGGCTATAAACAGGCCCGCAAATAAACTGGCATCGCAAATTGTTTGGCTGGATTGCCTGCTTATTAACGTTGACAGAACGCCCCGTAATACCAATATGCTTACATGGCACAAGGAGCTGTGGCTAATTGACCATGGCGCAGCGCTATATTTTCATCATAGCTGGCATAATTGGGAAGAACAGGCAAAACGACCATTTGTACAGATAAAAGACCACGTGTTGTTGCCGCTCGCCACCGAACTGGATGAAGTTGACACCGAATTCAAAGCTATTTTAACTGCCGAAGTTATTACCTCAATTGTTGCGTTGATACCTGATGAGTGGTTAAGCGGCGAACCGGCCTTCCAGTCAGCGCAAGACTACCGCGATGCCTATATAAAGTTTTTATTAACCCGGATGGAGCATTCGGAATTTTTTGTAAAAGAAGCTAAAAATGCAGCAGAAATACTTATTTGAATATGCAGTTATCCGTGTGGTACCCAGGGTTGAGCGCGAAGAGTTTCTTAACATAGGGGTAATTGTTTACTGCGCCAAACAAAAATTTTTGCAAGCCCGGTATTTACTAAATGAAAACCGGTTTAACGCATTTTGTGCTGATTTGGATATTGCTGAGCTAAAAGAACACGTGTGTTCAATTGAACGTATTTGCACCGGCGATAAAGCTGCGGGGCCTATAGGCAAGCTTGATATAGCTTCACGGTTCAGGTGGCTCACTGCTACACGCAGCACCATTGTACAAACATCGAAGGTGCATCCAGGCTTTTGTGATGACGCGTCCGAAACGCTTAACAAACTGTTTGAACAGTTAGTAGCGTGAATTTAACGCCGATCAAATGTTTTTTATTAATTTCGGAACTTTGAATATTATCCCCTGAATATAATTAAATGAAAAAAATCGTTTTTTTTATCCTTGTATCATTTGTTAGCGTTAAAGCTATTGCACAGGATATAGACCCTTCTCTAACAGAAACCCCTATAACTGCAAAAACTTTATCAAGTACTATTTCAGGCTCTTTGGTAATGCCAAAAAACGCTAAAGAAAAAATACCGGTAATATTAATTATTGGCGATGCAGGCCCTACCGACAGGGATGGCAACAATGTAAAAACCGGCGTATCTGGCAATACATACAAACTGATGGCATATGAATTGGGTAAAAGAGGTATTGCAACTGTACGTTATGACAAACGTTTTGTGGGCGCAACCACAACCACTATAAAAGAATCGCAGCTGCATATTGAGGATTACAGCGACGATGCAGTTAGTTTAATGAACGTGCTGAATGATGATCAGCGTTTTTCAAAAATAATTTTATTTGGCCATGGTGAAGGTGCATTGGTATCGTTACTGGCCGGTTACGAGCAGCCCGAAAAGGCTTACATATTTGCCGAAGGTTATGCTGATAAAGGCGAAAAAGTATTGGCCGACATAATGAAATCAAAACCAAAGTTTTTGGCCGATGAATTTAAAGCGATAATGGATAGCCTTAAAAAAGGCAAAACAACCGATAAGGTTGACCCGTCACTATATTACATAGCCAGACCGTCTATACAGCCATTTATTATGTCATGGTGCAGATATGATCCTATGAGGGGGTTCAAGGCTATAAAGATGCCTATACTGATTATACAGGGAACTACTGATTTAACGGTTCCGGTAAGTAATGGCGAGCGTTTTAAAAAGGCCAAATCAGAAGCCTTTTATCTACAGATAAAAGACATGAATCACATACTAAAGGAAGCACCGGCTGATACTGACAAAAATATGGATACTTATGACAAAGCCAATCTTCCAATAAAACCCGAACTGATAAACGGTATAGTTGAATTTGTTAACAAAGTAAAATAGCAACCGAATACTATTTCCAATTGTTCAATACTCTTCTTATTGCAATTATTTCACCTATGTGATAGGCATTATGATCAGCAATCTGAAGCGCCTCGCGTAGTATGGTTTGCCCGGTTCCGTGTGGTAATTCCTGGCAAATATCACTGTGCTCCAGCAATTCTATAAACTCGTCTAAATCGCTGTTTATCTGTTGTAACGAACCTTTCCAGGCGTCATCATCTTCCGGAGCACTTTCTGCAGGCCAATATTCTTCGGGCCATTTAGGCGATTTATGTTCAGCATCTTTGCTAAACTGAAGCATATCCCATTGCGCAATTCTTATGTGCTCAACCAATTGCCAAATGCTATAAGGCGTATGAGCAGGTTTAACACCGCGTAATTCGGGCTTAAGACCTTCCAATGCGTGCTTTAACGAAATATGGGCCGATCCGCCGAGTAATAATTTGGTTAGTTCTTTAGTTATTAACTGATGCTGGTAATTCATTCGGTATGTTTTTTATCAGAACAAATATCTGTCAAATTGGTTGGAATTTTTTTTGGAACGAAATAATTAAACACCATTTGTAAAAGATATAACGCTGTAATGATATTGTTTTGACTTTTTTCGGTTAAATGTTTTAAGTTTATACTTCCATTTTTTAATTATAAACCCTGTGATCAAAAAACTGCTATATACCGCGCTTTTACTTACCACTATACTCATTGGCTGTAAAAAAGATGGTTCTGTTGGCCCTAATGGCGCTAAAGATGATGCCGCATTTACCAATTATGAAAACTCATTTCTGGAAGGTTTATGGAAGCTGAATCCCGATTGGGCAACATCTGTTGGCTATCACAAATATGACAGTTTATTGTTTGTGCCCGATGACAAGCTAAGGGACAAGATAACTAACTATGCTAAAGTGCAAGTCGACTCGCTAAGCAGGTTTGATGTTGCCACCCTTAACGATGCCAATAAGATTGATTATCATTTAATGCAAAATCAAATGGAATCAATTGAGTGGGCCAATCAATCGTTAAAAGCTTACCAGTGGGATCCATCATCATATAATGTAATAGGCACCTTTGCCTATATCCTGAATGAACACTATGAGCCGTTAGCTAAACGATTACGCAATTTTTATCAAAAAATGGCCAATATCCCGGCTTATTATAAAGAGGCTGAGAAACAACTTAAAAACCCGGTTGCAGAGCTTACTGATCTTGCCATTGAACAACATGTTAGCGGCGTTAGCGTAATAGAAAAAGACTTTGGCGATTCCCTAAAAAAGACCAATATCCCGGCGGCCGAACAAAAGCAAATGCTTGAAAGGGCACACACATCTGCCGAAGCTATAAAAGCCTACGCAGAATGGTTAAAAGCACTTAAAAATGATCATCCAAGAAGCTTCAGATTGGGTAAAGAATTATATGAAGATAAATTTAAGTTCGATATGCAATCTGCATTAACACCACAACAGCTTTATAATGCAGCTATCGAGCGCAAAAAATATATCCACCATACTATGGTGCAAATCGGTAAAAAACTTTGGCCAAAATACTTTGGTAATAAAACAATGCCTGCTGATTCGCTCGAACTGGTTGCACAGGTGATCGATACCCTTTCGTCCAAACATGTTGCACCTGATCAGTTTCAATCGGCCATTGAAAACCTCATTCCAAAACTTACTACTTTTGTGCGCACAAAAGACCTTGTTACACTTGACCCTACTAAGCCTCTGGTTGTTCGTAAAGAGCCGGGATATATGGCAGGCGTAGCCGGAGCATCAATGAGTTCGCCCGGCCCTTATGATAAAGACGGTAATTCGTATTTTAATGTTGGTAGTCTTGCTGGCTGGCCGGCAGAAAAAGCCGAAAGCTATCTGCGTGAATATAACCAGTACACGTTGCAAATATTATGTATCCACGAGGCTATTCCCGGACATTACGTTCAACTGGTGTATGCTAATCAGGCACCAAGTTTAATTAAGTCGATTTTCGGAAACAGTGCAATGATTGAAGGATGGGCAGTTTACAGCGAAGAAATGATGTTGGATAATGGTTATGATAACGATAGCCCTGAGATAAGGCTGATGTGGTACAAGTGGCATTTAAGATCAGTTTGCAATACTATATTGGATTACAGTGTACATACCCAAAATATGTCAAAACAAGATGCCTTGAGATTGCTTACGCACGAAGCTTTCCAGCAACAAGCTGAAGCCGAAGGCAAATGGAAACGGGTGAGTGTAACCAGCGTACAATTAGATGCCTATTTTACCGGCTATAAAGAAATAATGGATTTGCGTGAGGCTTACAAAAAGAAAATGGGTGATAAATATAAGCTGAAAGAATTTAATGAAAAATTCCTGAGCTATGGCAGCGCACCCGTGAAACTTATCAGAGATGCTATGCTGGCAAAAGATAACACTCCCAGTCATTAATATCTACAATTAACCACATTTTCTGGGTTGAATTATGCGTAAAAATTAAAATGGCCTGTCAATTGCAACACATTTGACAGGCCATTTTAATTTAATAAGCCATTATACCAAAAAAACTGTCAAAATTGCAGATAAACCGATAGGAAAATTTTAATTATTGGGTAATTTTTATTTAACTTTAATATTTATAAAGGCCGGGTTAATACAAAAGATCAATACCCGATTTTTATATCTAAAAAGGGGGTATATGATTACGCAATTCGGGCAAATATTTACTCATAAATCCCTCGAATTTAACTACTTGATTAGTAAAAAAAAGTCCATTATCATAAATACATCAACCAGCACCGTTTTGGCATAACGGGTACGATTTTTGTATTATTTCTCATGTTATCATTCACTCTCAAATTTAGTATTATCATGAGTTTATTAGCTATTATCGGTATCGCAATTCAAGCAATTCCTGTGTTTTTTATTATAAAAACCAGCATTTCTATGATTAAGCGCAAAAGACTTTCTTAATTAAGCAAAGTCTTTAAATATTACTCACTTATTAATTAAGTCTTGCTCTTGCGCAAAACGCAGGAGCTTTTTTGTTTACAGCGTAACCAAAAGCAAAAATTAACGTAGAAGACAGTGAGTGAAAAATTAATGATAATGCTAATTTGAGAACTAGCCGGGGTTGAGAGCCTGGCTATTCTCGTTTTATACCACCCGCAAAATCAAACAAAACCTACTCCCCTTTTCTATTTTTTCAGGCCTTTATCGTCTTAATCAAAAATTAATTCACACTTCACCATAATCGGTCAATAGTTTCACATCGCCAATAAAATTATATACTTTGGCTATCTTTAAAGACATAAAAGGTTAAAGCATGAAATACGTTTCGGGGGTACTATTATTATTGTTTTTTTTTAATGCATCAATTGCACAAAAGGTAAAGCCTGCTCTTAACTTAAAAAAGGGAAGCACTTATTATATGATTAGCAATGCTAACTCAACCATAGTGCAAACTTTAAACAGCCAGGAAAACACTTTAAACCTGACTTTTGTCTTTAAAATGGCTTTTAAAGTAATTGACGTTTTAGATACTACCTATAACATGGAGGTAAGTTATCAAGCCATCAACATGAAAATTCAGGCTGGTACACAGTCAGTTGAAATTGATTCCAAAAAAGCTGACACCGCCGATGTCCCTTCATCCTTTATGGCAGCCATGATGAATAAGCCCTTTAACATCATACTTACAAAAAGCGGCAAAGTAAAGTCGGTTCAAAATATCGAAAAAATAATCTCAGTTGTCTTTGATGGTTTCCCTAAGATTGACTCCGTTAAAAAAAGCCAGCTAAAAAAACAGTTTCTGCAATCTTTTGGGGCTGATGCCTTTAGAGGCAGTTTAGAAATGGGAACTGCTATCTTTCCCACAAAAGCAGTTAGCAGGGATGATAAATGGACAATTAACACCAACCTCGAAGCGCCAACCAAAGCTAACGTTCAAACAGTTTACCAGCTAACTGATATTACCAACGATTATTACCTTATTCATGGTGATGGAACGTTAAATACCGACCCAAATGCAAAGCCCGGAGAAATTAACGGGATGCCCATGATATACAAATTAAGCGGCTCGTTAATAACCGATATAAAAATTGATAAAAATACTGGCTGGATAAGTGAGGTAAAATTAAAGCAGATAATGAAGGGAAGTATTGAGATACAGGACAATCCGCAACTGCCGGGGGGAATGACGATACCAATGACCTTTAATACTGATGTCCTTACTACCGATAAATAATTTTTCAGCCTCTGTTAAGGCCCAGAGGCTGAAAAATTAAATTATTGTCTCCAATGTCCAGGTACCCAAACATAACCGCCGCGACGGTCTCTCCAATGTCCTGCAATCCAAACTGCATGTGGATGAGGAGGTAAAGCCCAGTAACCTGCATGATATACATAAGTACCAACACCAGGAGTCCACTCTTCGGCAACCCAAATATGGTTAGGTGATGGCCTGTCTGGTCTTCTTACAACAATTTCTGCGGGGCGACTCATACGTTCTTTAACTATAATTTCCTGTGCTTTGCTTTGTTTTATAGCAAAAACTGAAAATACTGATAGTAACATTAAAATTTTACTCAACTTTTTCATAATGATTTAAGTGTTTGTTTTGTTAGTAAGGTAAAAAAAAGCCTACAGGGTTTAAAATCAGTTTTCATTTTATCACAAAAAACTGTAAAGCAAATAATTAATTTGCTGAAAGGTCAATTGGCCTTTAAATATTTGGCAACTTATTTTAAAGTCTGCCGTCAAAATATTACAGTATTTTATAAAATCCTTATCTTCGCTGTATGTCACCTGCCGAAGCAAAAACCCGGATTGAAACCATTTCATCAGAATTAAAACAGCATAATTACAATTATTATGTATTGGCGATGCCTACCATTAGCGATTTTGATTTTGATAAAAAACTGGAAGAATTGATTGCATTGGAAAAGCAGTTCCCCGATTTTGCCGATCCTGATTCTCCAAGCCAAAAAGTTGCGGGATTCATTACCAAAGAGTTTGTTACAGTAAGGCATAAATGGCCAATGCTTTCGCTCGGCAACACGTATAATGAGCAGGAATTGCTGGACTTTGATCAACGCATCCGCAAAGCCATAGGCGACAATTTTGAATATGTTTGCGAGCTTAAATTTGACGGACTCTCCATGAGCCTTACTTATGAAGAAGGCAAGCTGGTAAGAGCTGTTACACGTGGTGATGGTATTCAGGGCGATGATGTAACTACCAATGTACGTACCATCAATACGATACCCAAACGATTACATCCGGGCAATTACCCCGATCATTTTGAAATAAGGGGCGAGGTTTTTATGCATCTTAAAGCATTTGAGCGCCTTAATGACGAGCGTATTGAAAATGGTGAGCTTCCATACGCCAATCCACGTAATTTTGCATCAGGAACCATTAAAATGCAGGATTCGAGCGAAGTAGCCAAACGTCCGCTGGATTGTTTCCTTTATTTCTTGTATACCGATAAACAGCTCTTTAAAACTCACTGGGAAAGCCTGCAGGCTGTAAAAGAATGGGGCTTTCAGGTAAACGATCATAGCCGCCTTTGTAGCAATATAAATGGCGTTTTTGAATTCATCAACCAGTGGGACAAAAAACGGTTCGACTTAAGCTATGATATTGATGGAATTGTAATAAAAGTAAACAGTTACGCCCAGCAGCAGGAACTGGGTTTCACCTCAAAATCGCCCAGGTGGGCCATTGCCTATAAATATAAAGCAGAACAGGCCGAAACAGAATTGCTTAGCGTAAGCTACCAGGTAGGCCGCACCGGCGCCGTTACACCTGTGGCTAATTTGCAGCCCGTACAGCTGGCCGGGACCACCGTAAAACGAGCCACACTGCACAATGCCGATGAAATAGAGAAACGACTTAAACTACACGAGGGTGATTGGGTTTATGTGGAAAAGGGCGGCGAAATTATCCCCAAAATAACTGGTGTTAACCTGGCCAAACGTAAACCGGGTGCAGAACCGATTGCGTATCGCACCACCTGCCCGGCTTGTGGGACCGTTTTGGAACGAAAAGAAGGCGAAGCTGCATTTTATTGCCCTAATGAAGATGGATGCCCGCCGCAAATTGTGGGCAAAATGCAGCATTTTATCGATCGCAAAGCCATGAACATTGATGGTTTGGGCGATGAAACTATCGAAACGCTTTATCAAAAAGAATTTATCCATCGCATCAGCGATATCTATGATTTACACCTGCACAGCGATGAATTAAAAAAGCTGGGCCGGTTTGGTGAAAAGTCCATCAATAATATGCTGGACGGTATTGAAAAATCAAAACAGATGCCCTTTGACAAGGTGTTATTTGGTTTGGGCATTCGCTACGTGGGTGCTACTGTCGCAAAAAAATTGGCTGTTCATTTTAAAAACGTCGATAATCTTGCTGCTGCCTCGTTAGAGGAGCTAGTTGCCGCCGAAGAAATAGGCGAAAGAATAGCCTATAGCATTAACTCCTATTTTGCCGATGAAAAACACAAAGCCGAAATTGAAAAACTAAAGGCACAAGGCCTGCAGTTTGTTATGGAAGAAAAAGAAGTTACGCTGGCCAGCGATAGCCTTAGCGGCAAAACCTTCATTATATCGGGCGTATTTGAAAAATATTCAAGAGATGAATTGAAAGATATCATTGAGCAGCACGGTGGTAAAATTGTAAGCAGTATTTCGGCCAAACTAAATTACCTGGTAGCCGGCGATAATATGGGCCCGGCTAAACTGGAAAAAGCCCAAAAACTTAATATTCCAATTATTAGTGATGAAGAACTATTAACTATGATAAGTGATTAGGGGTTTTAGAGCCATCAAAGAGGCTTCATACATCATATTGCATGCTTTAACAATAATTAACAAAAACCTGCTGTAACTTTCAATCAATAAGTTTCATCTTAGCATAAACACCTGCTAAATGAAATTTCCTTTACCTTTTTTAGTATTTCTTTCTATTAGTATCAATGTATTTTCGCAACAAGTTATTCTAAGCGGAAAGATAACTGATTATCAAAACAGAGTCATTCCTTTTGCCAGCATCTACATAAAAAATACCACAAAGGGGACATCAGCCAACAATGATGGCGAATATGTTTTACAGTTAAAACCCGGTACTTACGATGTACAATACAAGGCGGTTGGCTACAGACAGGAAAGCCGCAAACTTACTATCAACAGCAACCAAACGGTAAACATTGTTTTAACCGCCGAAACCTACCAACTAAATGATGTTGTAGTTAAAGCCGGTGGTGAAGATCCGGCTTATGCCATTATCCGCAAGGCTATCAAAAAACGCAAGACCCATTTAAACGAGGTGGATAGCTATACCTGCGATGTATACATCAAGGGGTTACAAAAATTGCTGGCAGCACCTAAAAAGTTTATGGGTTTTGATGTACAAAAAGCAGCCCGTGAAAACGGCCTCGACTCCAACCGCCGCGGCATTATCTATCTGTCAGAATCAGAGTCAAAATATAGTTTTAAAAAGCCTGATAATGTGCATGAAGTGATGATATCCTCAAAAGTATCAGGCAGCAACAAGGCATTTAGCTATAACCGGGCCTCAGATGTTAAGGTTAATTTCTACGAAAACATACAAATTTGGGATGGTTTGAGCAATCGCCCTGTGATTTCGCCAATTGCCGATAATGCCCTGTTTTATTACGACTATAAATATATCGGTTTTTCTACCGAAAATGGCGAAACGATAGATAAGATAAAAGTTACCCCCAAGCGAAGCTACGATGCCTGTTTCCAGGGATATATTTATATTTTGGAAGACAGCTGGCGCATTTACGGGCTCGATCTTTTCATCACCAAAAAACAGAATATCAACTTTGTAGATACCCTTAGAGTAAGTGAGCAGTTTTTCCCGGTGAGCCAAAAGGCCTGGATGCCATCATCAGTGAAATTTGAGTTTACCGCCGGCCTATTCGGATTTAAAATAGGCGGGTATTTTATTTCTATTTACAAAGATTACGACCTTAACCCGGTTTTTACCAAAAATGAATTCGCAGAGGTATTGCGGATCACCAAAAGCGTTAATAAAAAGGATTCCGCCTTTTGGGAACAGGAAAGACCCATTCCTTTAACCGAAGAAGAAAAAACAGACTATCAAAAGAAAGCAATATTGGCCAAAAAGCGTGAATCAAAGCCTTATCTCGATTCGCTTGACAATGTAAATAATAAATTCAGCGCCAATAAGTTTTTGTTGGGTGGCTATCAGCACGTAAACAGGTATGATCATGAATATTATAATCTTAATGCATTACTAACGTCTATAGGCTTCAACACGGTTGAAGGTTTTAATCTCAATTATGGCGCATCGTATCGCAAACGTATTGATACGGTGAATGATCGTTACCTAACAATTGGCACAAAGGTAGGATATGGGTTTTCGGACCATAAATTTAAGGGCACAGTAAATAGCACCGTTCCCGTTGGTTCATTTACGCTTGGATTTAATGCCGGATCTGACATTGTTGATCTGAACAACGCCAACCCGATTTCTCCATTTATTAATTCGCTTTATAGTTTATTTGAAAAGCAGAATTATGAAAAATTATATCAAAAACAATTCTTATCCGCATCAGTAAACAAGCGCATAACAGGCGGTTGGATTGCATCGGTGGGTGCAGAATGGGCGGATAGAAAATGGCTTCCCAATTCATCATCCTACAGCTTTTTTGATCCGGCTAACCGGAATTATACTTCTAATAATCCGCTGCTGCCCAATCAGGAGACCCCGCTGTTTCCTGAAAACCAGTCGTTCAAAATCACCTTTAGAACCACTTATGATTTCAGTGATAAATATGAGACCTACCCCAATGGCAAAAGATATTTACCATCGCCATATCCAACAATAGGATTTAATTATGATAAGGGAATTAACAGCTTTTTAGGTTCTGATGTAGATTATGACCTGGTATCAGCCGATATATCTAAATCAGACATCAGCCTGGGCGTATTTGGCCGTACATCCTTTTATATTGCAGCCGGAAAGTTTCTTAATAATAGCAGCATTTTTTACCCCGATTATAAACAATTTGCCGGCAACGAGGTATTATTTTACAAAAGCGGGATTGATAGCTTTTTACTGTTGAATTATTACAACTTTAGTACTTACACGCAATACATTGAAGGGCACCTGGAACATAATTTTTCTGGCTTCATACTCAATAAAATCCCATTAATAAGGAAGCTTAAGTTACAGGAGATTGTTGACGTAAACTACTTAACCACGCCGACCATTAAAAATTATACCGAATTGGGCTTTGGGCTGCAATATCTAAATTTCAGGATAATGTATGGCACTTCATTTAATAGTGGCAGCAATATCAAATCGGCCATCAGGCTTGGGTTTAGTTTCTAATTGGTTGATAGTTCATGGTTCATAGTTTATGGACGAAAAAACTAAAGCTGAACATTAACAGCAGCAACGAAAGTGTTTACTGTACTACTATGAACTATCAACCATGAACCACAGAAAAATACCATCAACCATGAGCCGCCAACTATGAACAATTGCTATATTAGCATCTTTTTAAAATTAAGATGAATAAATTTTATGGAACTGGGATAGCTATGGTTACCCCTTTTCAAGCTGACGGAAAAATTGACTATGACGGATTAGAAAAACTAATCAATTATTTAATTGAAGGTGGCGTTGAGTACCTGGTATCATTAGGTACAACTGGTGAAAGCGCTACTTTAAGCAGCGATGAACGAAAGCAAGTTTGGGCCTTTACCTCAAAAACAGTTAAGAGACGTGTTGGTCTTATTGCCGGTATAGCTGGTAATAACACAGCCGAAGTTGTTGAAACCATAAAGCATTTTGATACTGATGGTTATGATGCCATATTATCGGCCAGTCCAAATTATACTAAACCAACTCAGGAAGGCATATATCAGCATTACAAAGCCATTGCAGAGGTAGCACCCCTGCCTGTAATTTTATATAATGTGCCTGGCCGCACCGGCAGTAACATAAGTGCCGAAACTACGGTAAGACTTGCACACGATTTTAAAAACATCATAGGCACAAAAGAAGCTTCAGGAAATTTTGATCAGATGAACCAGATTATGCGTGATAAACCGCAGGATTTCTTGCTTATATCAGGCGATGACCCTATAACACTACCCATGGTTGCTTTAGGTGGTGCAGGCTTGATTTCTGTTACAGGTAATGCATTACCGCAAAAAACATCAGATATGGTGAGACTTTGCCTTGCAGGCGATTTTAAGGGTGCGCAAAAAATACATTCAGCTTTGATTGACTTTACCCGGTTAATGTTTGTAGAAGGCAGCCCGGCCGGTGTAAAAACCGCGTTAAAGCATTTAAATATTTGTGGCGATACTGTACGTTTATCATTAGTACAGGTAAGCGGCAATACTGCACAACGTATTATTCAGGAAACAGACAAGCTTATTTAAAGCTTGATATCATTGATATCAACCAATAAAAAAAACCCTTCAGCAAATAGCGAAGGGTTTTTTCTTGTAATAAAGTAAAGATTTTCTTTCCTTATACTAGATTTTGTTTTTTGCTTCCTGCACTTCCAAGCGAATTGCCTGAGCTAAATTTTTAAGATCTTGCATTCCTTTACGTACGCGGGTACCAGCAGCGCTGTTACCTTTGTTGTAAAACTTGTCAGCATCTGCTTCCAAAGACGCTACTAATTCTTTTACTTCAGTAAATTTTTTCATTTCAGTTACTCCTTTTAAAATTGAGGTTTATTGTTTTATAGAGCTAATCTAAACTGTTTTTTCTAAAATAAAAATTTTTGAAGCATAAAAAATAATGGCTTTAAAGTGGTTTTTTTCCACATTTTAGTCATCTAACACCTATAAAAAACATATTAAATACCACCTAAACAATAATATCTTTATTAATAATATTGATAAAAAAACATCAGTAATTTAGCTATTTGCATATAAATAATACAATAATTAAAAAAAGATAAACGAAAGAGAAAATAGACGCAAATATTTAATTTATCGTATTATTGAAAGTTATCAACACCCTAAAATAATATACATTATTTATCCTGTAATATCTCTGGATAATATTTATACACTTTAATCATCAATTCGCCAAATAAAGTGTTTGCCCAGGCAAACCATTTGCGTGTAAAATCAGATGCATCGTCTTTATTAAATGATTCATGCATAAATCCAGTGTCTGCATGTGTGCTTTTAAGCCATTGTATACATTTTGCTATTTCGGCTTTATCGGTTGATGTTAGTGCGCGCATGATAATACTCATGGGCCATATATAATTTAAACCCACATGCGGACCTCCAATTCCTTCGGCAGCTTTGCCTTTAAAAAAGTAAGGATTGTCTGAACTTAAGACCATCCTCCTGGTATTTTGATAAACCACATCGTCAGCCGATAAAGTGCCCAGATAAGGCATGGCCAGCAAGCTTGGCACGTTTGCATCATCCATAAACAGTTGGTTTCCGTAACCGTCAACCTCATATGCCAGCACTTTACCATATACCGGATGTTGTGCAGTTGCATATTTCTGCAGGGCGTCATTAACCTCAGTTGCTAAAGTTTCGCAATCAGTAGCAGAGGTGTTGTCATTGCCAATTGCACGGTACATCTCAGCCATTTGCTTTAAGCCGGTAACAGCAAAATAATTTGAAGGGATAAGAAATGGATAAATTGTAGCATCGTCCGACGGTCTGAAAATAGAGCAAATTAATCCAACGGGCTTAACAGGATTACCATAACCACCATTAGGCGCCGTATCGCTCGCTACTTCTGTCCGGCGTTGAAAATGATATGGGCCTTTTCCGTTTTTTCGCTGCTGTTCTTTAAAGGTGGAAATGATTGACTTTCCTGCTTTCTGCCAGTTTTCATCAAAAAAGCTGCTATCTCCGCTAATTTTCCAGTAATTATAGGCCAGCCTTACCGGGTAACAGAGTGAATCAATTTCCCATTTGCGTTCATGCAGTTCCGGTTTCATGTCGGTGCGGTCGCTGTCCCACTCGCTTCCGGTAGGTTCGGCATTAAAGGCATTGGCGTAAGGATCAATCAAAACACATTTGGCCTGACGGTTTATTACGCCTCTTATCAAACTTTTCAGCGCGCCATCTTCCTTTATCAGCGGTAAATACGGCCATACCTGTGCGGATGAATCGCGCATCCACATAGCATTTATATCACCGGTAATGACAAAAGTATCCGGCTGACCATTCTTTTCTGAATAATTTACTGTGGTATCTAATGTATTGGGGTAACAGTTTTCAAACAGCCATGCCAGTTCGGGGTCTTTTATAGCGGCCTTGACATTTTGGATAGTTGCCTCAACTGCCTTGCTGGTAAATTTACGATTGGCCAAAGGCGGTCGTTTACTTTCAAAAGCAGCCCCGGTAAACCAGGCCGGCCTAAACCCTAAACTTAACCCTGCGGTTGTAACCCCATTAATTTTTATAAAATTTCGTCGTGAAAGCATATTGAATAAATTGGTAGGCCATAAAAATAGAAAAGCCTTCCGGATTACCGAAAGGCTTTTAAAATAAAGTATTTTTATTTCGTGGGTCCCGTATTAGGCTACTACTAACTTATTTTCTTTGTAGTATCCTGCTTTAAGCTTCTCAGCCATTTCGCTGTAAGCACTAAGCGTACGTTGTACATCATCAAGACTATGCGCAGCGGTTGGTATTAAGCGTAAAAGAATTAATCCTTTAGGTATAACCGGATAAATTACAATTGAACAAAATATGCCGTAGTTCTCACGTAAATCGCGGGTTAGTGCAGTGGCTTCATATAAATCGCCCTCTAAAAACACCGGGGTGACCATTGTATTGGTAACACCTAAATTAAAGCCCCGCTCCTTTAAACCTTTTTGAAGTGCATTTGCAATTTCCCAAAGTTTAGCACGCAGTTCCGGCTGTGATTTAAGCAGTTCGAAACGCTTTTTTAGTCCTAAAACCATTGGCATAGGCAAGGCCTTGGCAAATATTTGCGACCTCATATTATAACGCAGATAGTCGACAATTTCTTTATTTGCTGCTACAAATGCACCTATACCGGCCATTGATTTAGCAAAAGTTGCAAAGTAAACATCAGTGCCTTCAATGCAGCCCTGAGCTTCATGTGTTCCGGCTCCGGTTTCACCCATAGTACCAAAACCATGTGCATCATCAACCAAAATGCGGAAATTGAATTTCTTTTTAAGGTCGATAATTTCCTGCAGTTTACCCTGAGCTCCCGACATGCCGAAAACACCTTCGGTAATCAATAATATACCGCCGCCGGTTTGTTCTGTTAATTTAGTAGCCCGTTCAAGCTGTTTCTCACAGCTTTCAATATCATTATGCTGATAAACAAAACGCTTACCCATGTGCATACGCAAACCATCAATAATACAAGCATGCGACTCGGCATCGTATACAATTACATCATTACGATCAACCAGTGTATCAATGATTGATACCATTCCCTGATAGCCGTAGTTTAACAAAAATGCATCTTCTTTACCTACAAAAGCAGCCAGGTTAGCTTCCAATTCTTCGTGATGAATGGTGTTTCCAGACATCATACGCGCGCCCATTGGGTAAGCCATTCCGAAATCGGCTGCTGCTTTAGCATCAGCTGCCCTAACTTCAGGATGGTTTGCCAAACCTAAATAATTATTTAAGCTCCAAACTAAATGTTCTTTGCCGTTAAATTGCATATGCGGGCCGATCTCACCTTCGAGCTTTGGATATGAGAAATATCCATGCGACCACTTTTGGTGCTGCCCCAGCGGGCCACCCATGCTTTTCGATATTTTATCAAATATATCCAAAATGGTACGTGTTAATTTTAGTATGCAAATATAGCCCTAATAACGATTAAAGCCAATCGTTATTACTTTTTATAATAGGCTATAATGGTGATTGGTTATTAGAGATAAGTGATTAGTTTCTAAATATTCAATAATCTATCTAATTGTACAAAACAAAAATTGGAGGTTAAGTACAAAACCTAACCTCCAATCTCTAACCTCTTGTCACTTCCACTCAATCCACATTATCATGCAGAAACGAATTATTGTTGCGAATACCGGTATTACCTTCGTCATCAGGCAATAAAGAGAACCTGGAAATCTGGCTTTCGTTTGATGCCGGCGTTTGCTGCAAAGCTATTTCTTTACGTTTATATGCCGGAACACTTTCCAGTTCCTGCAAATTTCCATTGCGAAGTTTCATGCTCAGGTCTTTCAGCCTCATAATACGCTCGCGCGATTTGCGTAACTGCTCTTCTATCGATTCGTCTGTTTTATTGTCATCTGCTCCTACAACTATTTCTGGTTCTTTGGGTTCAGGAAGTTTTTGCTCCCTTACCGATGGCTCGAAGTTAACAACCGGCTCAGCCAATTTAAAGGTCATTTCCGGCATGTCCGCAGCTTCCGACTCGTTGTTAACGGGCTCTTCTGCCGTCAAATCATGTCTGATAACCGCTGGTTCTTCTTTCTGGGTAGCAAACAGATCAAATAAACCAGTTTGCTTCGGCTCTTCCTTAGGCTTCATGTAAGGTTCAGCAGCTGTATTTGCCTTAACCGGGTTTACAAACTCATTAACCGGCTTAACCATAGGCGTATTTTCAGGCATCAGCATAGAAACAATTTTCTTGCTGCTCTGCTCTTTTTCACGTTCGTCCTTTGTTTGGAAACCGGTAGCAATTATTGTTACCGATAGCTTTTCGCCAAGGTTCTCGTCAATACAGTTACCCCATATTAAATCGGCGGCCAAACCGGCCTCTTCCTGTATGTAGTCGGTTATCACACTAACCTCATCCATGGTAACTTCTTTGCTACCAGAGCTGATATTCAATAAGATATACCTTGCACCTTCAATTTCATTATCTTTTAATAATGGTGATGACAATGCTCCTTCAACAGCCTTCAATGCGCGGTTTTCACCATCAGCAGCCGAACTTCCCATTATAGAAACGCCGCTATCTTTCATTACCGTGCGCACATCCTTAAAGTCGACGTTTATATAACCTGGCAATGTTATAATTTCTGCAATACCCTTTGCGGCAGTTGTTAAAATATTATCAGCCTGCGCAAAAGCAGAGCCTAAAGTAAGGTTACCAAATATCTGCCGTACCCTGTCGTTTGAAATCACCAAAAAAGAATCTACATACTTTTTCAGTTCTTCCATACCTTCTTCGGCCTGCATTTTACGGCGTTTTCCTTCAAATGCAAATGGCGTAGTAATGATACCTACCGTTAAAATATCCATCTCGCGGGCGGCCTTAGCTATAATCGGACTGGCACCAGTTCCGGTACCGCCGCCCATACCTGCAGTTATAAATAACATTTTGGTATTGGCACCCAGCATTTGTTTTATATCATCAATATTTTCTATAGCCGAATTTTTACCCACTTCGGGTATTGAACCGGCACCCATTCCTTCGGTAAGGCTGGCACCCAATTGAACTTTGTTTGGGATAGGGCTCAGCTCCAACGCCTGTGCATCAGTATTACAGATTATAAAATCAACGCCCGTAATACCCTGCCTGTACATGTGGTTAACCGCATTGCCCCCACCGCCGCCAACACCAATTACTTTGATGATGGAGGACTTTTCTTTTAACATCTCAAACTGCATAATCCTTAGTTTTTTATTAAAAATAATCGCTTTGTAAAAAGCAATAGAGCTATCATGTGTTAGTTTTTATTTTTGATCAGGACCGTAATCCATGACGATCAGCTATATGTAATTGACTAATATTCAGATTTCTCTAATGTAATAATACTATTTTTTCCACAAGGTTTTTCCACATTTGTCAATATGTGGAAAAATGATTAATTGTGAATAACTCCTATATTCAGCCGCAAACAACCTTTCATTTTACGTGTTTTTGCCGAACAATGGTGTCATCTCTATTTCAAAAAATCCTCGTCTTTTATATCGTCCTTAATAAAACGTTTGCCCGTTTCAACCAACTTACTTAAAAGGCCAAACTTTTTGTCTTCGGTGTATTTTGGTTTCACAATTTTTACATCTTCCGGCACTGCTACATGTTCATTATATTCTATTTTCTGAATACCTTTTATTAATAAACCTATACCCGTAGCGAACATTGGACTTTGTAACTCTTCGTAAACATTTTTCGGCAACACCTCATTTTTTGCAAGGTGCTCGTTCGGATAACCAACCCGGCAATCCAACCCGGTAACATACTCCACCAGTTGCGATAAATGCTTTAACTGTGCACCACCACCGGTTATTACAATACCTGCTATAAGTTTTTTCTCGTATCCGGATGACTTGATCTCATAGTAAACATGCTCAACTATTTCTTCCATGCGTGCCTGAATCACGAAAGCGAGATTTTTAACCGATATTTCTTTCGGCTCGCGGCCGCGCAAGCCCGGAACACATACAATTTCGTTTTCTTTATTTTCTTCAGCCAGTGCCGATCCAAACCTAACTTTCAATTGTTCGGCTATGTTGCGCATTACAGAGCAACCTTCGCGGATATCTTCGGTAATACTGTTTCCGCCAAAAGGAATAACTGCTGTATGGCGGATGATGCCTTCGTGAAAAATAGCCACATCTGTAGTACCACCGCCAATATCAACCAAAACAACACCAGCTTCTTTTTCTTCGTCGCTCAAAACAGATTCTGAAGATGCTAAGGGCTCTAAGATTAATTCCTGGCTCTCTAATGCTGCTTTATTTACACATTTTACAATGTTTTTGATTGCTGTAACCTGTCCGGATATAATATGGAAATTAGCCTCAAGCCTTACACCCGCCATACCGATAGGATCTTTTATACCGGGCTCGTTATCTACAGTAAACTCCTGTGGTAACACGTGAATAATTTCTTCTCCCGGTGGCATTACCAGGTTGTACATATCTTCAACCAGCTTATCGATATCCTTGCGCGAAATTTCAGACTGCACATCTCTACGGGTTATTAAACCGCGGTGTTGTAAACTTTTAATATGCTGGCCGGCAATACCCACGTTTACCACCCTGATTTCGACATTTGACTGCGTGCCCGCAATATCCACAGCCTGGCTTATACCCTGTACTGTTTTATCAATGTTCGACACCATACCCCGGGTTACACCGGCAGACTCTGCTTTACCAATTCCCAATACCTCTATTTTCCCGTTCTTTATCCTCCGGCCCACAATAGCGCAGATCTTAGTAGTACCAATGTCCAGTCCTACTACAATTGGCGAACTTTTTTCCTGAGTTGAGCTTTTGTCCATATTAATATCTTATTTAGTAGATTTAGATGTATCCTTAACCAATTTTGTTGAATCACCGGCCGCTGTTTTGTTTTTCAGCGAGTCCTGTTTTAATTTATCATTTCTAACCCCAATCACCTGGTTAGCGTATTTAATATTTATTATTTTGTAAGTATCCCAACCTACCTGCGGCAATGCTTTTTTGTAAAAAACCAACAGGTTATGAAACTTTGAGTCTAACGAATCAGCATTGCCAAGTAAAATGCGGTTATTACCCACCCGCGGAATCAATTCAATTTCATGATCCTTGTTTACATATATCTGCGCAATCTGAGCATCCCACAATGAATCTTTCCTGATATAGTCTGCCGTTTTAAACAGCTCCTGTGCTATTGCCGTGTGCAGCGTATCTACCTGGTTAGCAAAAAGTTCATCAATAAATCCATTAGCCACCAGCACCCTTGCCGTAAAATTTGATGATAGCGGAATTTTTAAACCATGCTGATCGACATAAAAATCCTGGTCAATTTTGTTTATTATTCTTAAAATGGGTTGCCGCTGGCTTATTTCTACATTAATAATTCCATCCATATCGGTATAAACCTTAGCAAACTCTATAAATGGATTTGCTTTTAATTTATTTTCCAGTTCATGGATGTTTATTTCCTCCATTTTGCGCCCTATTAAAGGCTTATTCTGTATCAATAATATTTTATCAACCTCCTGCCTGTCAATAAAATACTGACTGCCTGGGATAAACACCTTTACGTCTTTACAAACAACTTCCGATTTTTTTACTTCAATAAAACTCATCAGCACAATAAGCCCTCCCAGGCATATTGTTACGGCAAGGCTTATTAAAATATATTTAAAAACCGGTTTTTTAAACATCTTGCAGTGCGTGTTTTAAAGGTTGTACCAATTGATCAATATCACCCGCTCCTACTGTTAAAAGCAGCTCAGGTTGTTCGTTTCGTACGGTATCAATAGCTTCGTTTTTCTGAAGCTTCCGTTTGTTGGTGATTTTCATTTTTCCCAGAATCATATCCGAGGTAACACCTTCAATCGGTAATTCGCGGGCTGGGTAGATATCCAGAATAATCAATTCATCTACCATATCAAGGGCTTCGGCAAAACCATCGGCAAAGTCACGGGTACGGGTATAAAGGTGTGGTTGAAAAATAGTGGTCAGCTTTTTTTCAGGATACAATCTTTTAACCGAGCGTATACACGCTTTCAGCTCTTCGGGATGATGTGCATAATCATCAATAAAAATGTGATCGCTGCTTTTCAGGATATATTCAAAGCGTCGTTTAACCCCTTTAAATGAACCAAGCGCACTTTTAATGGCTTCGGCAGAAACACTTAACAATAAACAAGCTTCAATTGCGGCAACTGCGTTTTCAATATTATGCAGCCCTGCAATCCCTAATTTTATATTGGTGATGCTTTTATTGGCATTTTTAAAATCAAAATAGAAGTCGCCATTTTCAATGCGGATATTCAATGCAAATGCGTCAGCCTCTTGCTCAACAGCATAGGTAAAACCAGTTTCCAGGGGCAACCCTTTTCGGTGAATTAATTTACCACCTGGCTTTATCTGCGACGCAAAAAGCTTGAACGACTCTGTTAAATGACTGTGATCTCCATAAATATCCAGGTGATCGGCATCCATCGAAGTAATAATAGCCACATCAGGATGCAGGGTTAAAAATGAGCGATCATATTCATCGGCCTCAACCACCACAATATTATTTTTACCGTACAGTACATTACTTTGATAGTTGGACGATATACCACCCAAAAATGCCGAACAATCCATACCAGAATCTTTAAGGATATGGGCAATCATAGTTGAGGTGGTAGTTTTACCGTGCGTACCGGCAACCGCAACGGTAAACATGCCTTTGCTGATAATCCCTAATACCTGCGAACGTTTAAACAGTTCAAACCCCTGGTTGATGAAGAAATTTAAAATAACCGAATCCTTCGGGATTGCAGGTGTATAAATTATTAATGTTTCTTCACCCGGTGACTGAAAACTAACCGGTATCCAATCGGCACTATCCGAAAAAATAACCGGAATACCTTCGCGGTGAAGTTCGCTGGTTAACTCGGTTGATGTTTTATCATATCCGCAAACCACACAACCCAAATGATGAAAATAACGGGCAAGACCACTCATCCCAATACCACCGATACCGATCAGATAAACCCGTTTTATATTACTTAATTCCATTTCTTTTATACTACCGGCTTATTTTAAAAACTTCTTTAGCAATTACTTCATCTGCATTAGGCAGCGCGAGTTTGCCAATTTGGTCACTTAATTTTTTTTGTAATTCTTTATCCTTCAAAAGCGATAACGCTTTATCAACCAACGTTTCTTCCGCATCCCTATCGGCAACAAAGGCCGCCGCATTTTCCTGCACCAGGGCCAAGGCGTTTTTTGTTTGATGATCTTCGGCCACATTGGGCGATGGCACCAGTATTACCGGTTTTTTCACCACACAGAGCTCTGCTATTGTACCTGCTCCGGCTCGCGATATAATGACATCAGCGGCAGCATATGCCAAATCCATCCGGTTTAAAAACTCAACAATCTTCACATTGGGGTGGTAATTTTCTCCCAGCTTTTCAATAATGCTTTTATAGTAAAACTTGCCTGTTTGCCATATTACCTGCACATCGGCAGCAATTATTTTATCCAGGCCTGCCATTATGCTATTATTCAAAGTACGCGCACCTAAACTTCCCCCGGTAACCAGAATAGTTTTCTTAAATGCTGACAACGAATAATTTTCCAACGCCTGCATTTGCTTCCCATTAATATCAACCGACTCCTTACGGATAGGGTTGCCGGTTTTAATGATGTTAGCAGCTGGAAAAAATTGCTCCATACCGTCAAACGCCACACATACTTTTTGTGCTTTTTTACCTAACCATTTATTGGTAATACCGGCGTATGAATTTTGTTCTTGTATCAGGTAAGGAATCCCCTTTAATGACGCCGCATACAACAACGGGCCCGAAGCATATCCACCCACACCTACCGTCGCATCGGGTTTAAAATCATTAATAATCTTAACAGCTTTCCTTACGCTCAACAATAATTTTATCGGGAACATCACATTTTTCCATAAAGATTTACGTTGAATTCCCTGTATGTCTAACCCTATTATCTGATATCCAGCAGCAGGAACCTTTTCCATTTCCATGCGGCCATTTGCCCCTACAAATAGTATCTGTGTATCAGGATCAAGCTTTTTTAAAGCATTAGCGATAGCAATTGCCGGGAAGATATGTCCTCCGGTGCCGCCGCCGCTAATGATTATTTTTTTCCCTGGTTTCACTGTATTATTATTTGATTACATTAATTATTAAACTTTTTCAATTCCGAAATCGAAACTCCGACCGCGTGCCGCCTTAGCTTTAGCGGTGGCGCACTTCCGAAATCAGACGGCCACTTCTGTTATTTCGCCTACAATAACTTTCTTTGGTTCTTCAATATCCCGGCTTACGGAAAGTATAATGCCGAACGCCAGGCTGGTAAATAATATGGATGTACCACCCATACTTACAAACGGCAGCGGAATACCTGTTACCGGCCCTAAACCAACGGCCACAGCCATATTGGCAAATGCCTGTATGGTTAAGCTGAAACTCAGGCCCGCCGCTAGTAACGTCCCAAAGGCTTTTGGTGCCCGGGTGGCTATTTTTATGCACCGGTACAACAAAAACAAATAAATGCTGATTAAAATTATACCGCCAACAAGGCCGTATTCTTCAACTATAATGGCGTAAATCTCATCCGAATAAGCTTCGGGTAAGCTATTTATCTCATCGCTGTTGCCAACTCCTTTACCAAATATGCCGCCGGTAGCGATTGCTATTTTTGCATGATTAGCCTGCTGAGCCTTATCAGGGTCAGCCTTCTCCGGGTGCATAAAGGTGTTGATACGGGTCATATACATATGCCTGCGGGGACCAAGCATAACCACACATCCTAAAAGAAAAGCACCTGCCAAACACACTACTGCAATTTGTTTTACGCTGATACGGCCCATAATAAGCAGTAAAATGCTTACGCCAAAAAGCATCAATGCCGTTGAAAGATTGGCCCAGGCGATCAAAATGAAAACCAAACAAACAGAGCCCATAATTGGGATAAATGATTGCTTTACATCTTTTATATTTTCCTGCTTTATTGATAATGTGCGTGCCAGGTAAGTAATCAGCGCCAGTTTTGCCAAATCGGATGTTTGGAAACTTAACCCTGTACCCGGAATAGACAACCACCTGCTGGCCTGATTTACATGGCTGCCAAAAAGCAAAGTATACACCAACAACGGCAGGGTGATGATCATTAATAATTTTGATATGCCGCGGTAATAACGATAATCAACCTTATGTGAAATATACATCAGTGCTATACCGGCAACTATCATAGCCACGTGTTTCATTAAAATAGACTCGGCACCAACACCCCTTTTATAGGCAAGCGAGCCAATGGCGCTGTAAACAGCCAGCAATGAAATAAGCGACAATAATATGACTATCAGCCATATCCAGCGGTCTCCTTTTGTGTTACTGAGTATTTTATCCATTTTATTAGCCCCCTCTAAATCTCCCCCGGCAGGGGAGACTTTTTTATTTTTATTTTGTTTTATTTTAACTCCACTTAAACATTTTAAGCCCTCCCTACCGGGGAGGGTTGGGTGGGGCTTACAACTCTCTTACTGCCTGTTTAAACTGATTGCCGCGGTCTTCATAATTTTTAAAAAGATCAAAACTTGCGCATGCAGGCGAAAGCAGTACCGTATCGCCTTTCTTAGCCAAATGATAAGACACCTGTGCCGCCTCTTCAGCCGAATAGGTATTTACAATTATTTCAACTACATCTTCAAAAGCATCATGAATACGTTTATTGTCTTTTCCCAAACAAACAATGGCTTTCACTTTCTGCTTTACCAGGTCTTTCAGCATAGAATAATCATTGCCTTTATCAACGCCACCAAGTATAAGAACCACGTCAGTTGTCATGCTCTCTAATGCGTACCAGGTTGAGTTAACATTGGTAGCTTTTGAATCGTTAATAAAGCTGATGCCCGATATTTTACCCACCGATTCCAACCGGTGCTCAATGTTTTTAAAATTGCTCATGCTGTCCCTTATAGATGGGTTACGCAGTTCGAGCACTTTAGCTGCGATACCTGATGCCATTGAGTTGTAAATGTTGTGTTTGCCCTGAAGGGCTAAATCTGAAATTGACATCTGAAAATGTTGTTTGTATACGTTTATGACAATATTGTCTTCTTCGAGATATGCTCCCGGTTCAATCTTTTTTTCGATAGAAAATGGCAGTTGTTGTGCTGCAAAACTGCTTCCGGCCATTCCTTTAATGGTTTCGGGATCATCGGCACAAAAAATAAAATAATCGTCGGCCGTTTGATTTTGCGTAACCCTAAACTTCGACGCTGCATAATTTTCCATTTTATAATCATACCTGTCCAAATGGTCAGGTGTAATATTCAGTAGTATAGCTATGTCCACCTTAAAGCGATGCATATCATCCAGCATAAAGCTGCTTAGCTCCAGCACATATAAGTCAAACTTTTCTGTTGCCACCTGATAGGCAAAACTTTTGCCGATATTACCCGCTAACCCTACATTTAATCCTGCATTTTTGAGGATATGATAGGTTAAACTGGTAGTAGTGGTTTTACCGTTTGAGCCCGTTATGCCTATAATTTTGGCATTGGTATATCTTCCGGCAAATTCAATTTCAGATATTATGGCTATGTCTTTTTCTTTAATTTTTTTGATGATTGGCGCTTTGTCAGGTATGCCCGGACTTTTTATTACCTCCACTGCGGCCAATATTTCATCTTCCGTATGCTGATTTTCTTCAAAGCGGATATTCCATTCAACCAGTTGTTGCTTGTAATGATCAGCAATAGTCCCAAAGTCCGAAACAAAAACGTCGTAGCCCTGCTGCTGCGCCAAAAAAGCTGCGCCAACGCCGCTTTCACCCGCACCCAGAACTACTATTTTGTTTTTATTTATCATTTTATATCAACCTGTATTTTAGAATAATAGAATTTTATAAACCCTATTTTGCAAACTCAATTTTATCAAACCTAAACGCTAACCCTTCACCTTAATCTTTGCCGGTTAGTGGCTATCTCAACTTCAATGTTACAAATGTTATAATGGCCAGCAGGATACCGATAATCCAAAACCGGGTCACTATTTTCGCTTCATGAAATCCCTTTTTCTGGTAATGATGATGCAATGGCGCCATCAGGAAAACACGGACACCTGTACCTGTTCGCTTCTTGGTATATTTAAACCAGAATACCTGGATAATTACCGAGAAATTTTCCATAACAAAAACGCCGCATAATATTGGCACCAATAATTCTTTCCTTATCATGATGGCAAACACTGCTATGATACCGCCAATAGCCAAACTGCCTGTATCACCCATAAACACCTGTGCCGGATAGGAGTTGTACCATAAGAAGCCCACGCACGCCCCAACAAACGCACCTGCAAATATTACCAGCTCGCCTGAGTTTGGGATATACATAATATTCAAATAATCGGCTATTACCGTGTTACCAGAAACATAGGCCAAAATAGCCAGGGTAATGCCGATGATGGCAGATGTGCCTGTTGCCAAACCATCAATACCATCAGTTATATTGGCCCCGTTGGATATAAATGTTATGATGATAATTACAAAGAACATGAATACCAACAAAGAGTAATGATCAGTATCGGCACCAATAAACTTCAGTACCTTACCATAATCAAATTCATTGTTTTTGTAAAAAGGCATGGTTGTTTTCGTCGACCTTATATACTGCGTGTAAACAGGTGTATTGCCACGCATATGAAACTCAACCGGAACATCATATTTAACCGGCAATTTAACTTCCTGCCTTATCACAATATCCTTGTTTGAATACATGGTGAAGCCAATAAACAAAGCCAGCCCAACCTGCCCGATAATTTTGAACTTGCCGGCTAACCCTTCTTTATTTTTTCTAAATACTTTTATATAATCGTCTAAAAAACCAATAGCGCCTAACCAAACAGTGGTAACCAGCATCATAATGATGTAGATATTATCAACCTTGGCAAACAGCAGCGTGGGGATTAAAATGCCCAGGATAATGATAATACCGCCCATTGTTGGCGTTCCTGCTTTTTGCATTTGCCCTTCCAGACCCAAATTTCTTACTGTTTCGCCAACCTGTTTAAAGCGTAAGTAGTCAATTAACCTACGTCCAAAAACAGTTGTTACTATTAACGAGGTTATCACCGCCATTGCCATGCGGAACGTAATGTATTGAAACACCCCCGCGCCGGGAATAGTGTAATTTTTGTCAAGCCAATTGAACAGATAGTAAAGCATGTTATGTTGATTTCACAGATTTATATTATTGATTCACTATTTATTTTATCCTTAGAATTTATGTCAACTCGTTAAAAACATTCGTTAACTCTTCCATATCATCAAAATGACTACGTACTCCTTTAACCTCCTGGTATTTTTCGTGTCCTTTACCGGCTACTAACACAATATCGCCCGGTTTAGCTAGCATACAAGCCGTTTTGATGGCTTCGCGCCGGTCAACTATACTCAACGTAAATCGTTTAAAAGCCGGATCGATACCTTCTTCCATATCCTTGATAATTTGAGCCGGATCTTCTGACCGCGGATTATCAGAGGTAAGGATCACTCTATCACTCCACTCGCAAGCTGTTTTGGCCATAATGGGTCGCTTAGTTTTGTCCCTATCGCCACCGCAGCCAATCACGGTTATCACTTTTTCATTTCCCTTGCGGATATCATGAATGGTGCTCAATATATTTTGTACCGCATCCGGCGAGTGCGCATAATCAACAATGCCTATAATTTTATTTGGTGAAACGATATAATCAAACCGTCCTCTGGCTCCGGTAAGCTTACTTAAGCTGGTTAGTATGGCAGTTTTATCTTGCTCCAATAGCATCGCGGTAGCATAAACCGCCAATAAATTATAAGCATTGAACGTGCCCACCATTTTAAACCAAACTTCGTCGCTGTCAATCTGCAGCAACAAACCCTCAAACTGATTTTCAAGAATGCGGGCCTTATAATCGGCCATACTTTTAAGTCCGTATGATTTTTTATGAGCTTTTGTATTTTGCAGCATTACGCTGCCATTCTTATCGTCAATGTTGGTTAAAGCGAAAGCATTGGCAGGCAGTTCATCAAAAAACGTTTTCTTAGCTTTTAAATAGCCGGCAAAGGTTTTATGATAATCCAAATGATCGTGAGTGAGGTTGGAAAATATACCACCGGTAAATTGCAATCCCACAATGCGATGCTGAGCAATAGCATGTGAGCTTACTTCCATAAAGCAGTAGTCACAGCCTTTTTCAACCATCTCGCTTAATAACTTATTCAGTTCAACCGGATCTGGCGTTGTGTGCGTGGCCGGTATTACCTCGCCGTTGATTTGATTTTCAACGGTTGACAACAATCCACATTTATAGCCCAAATCAGCAAATAATTTATAAAGCAGAGTAGCAATAGTGGTTTTACCGTTGGTACCTGTAACCCCTATCAGTTTTAATTTGGCTGATGGATTGCCATAAAAATTTGCTGATACAATACCTAGTGCTACTGACGAATCGGCAACCATTAAAAAATCAACCTCACCGGTAACCCTTGAAGGTAATTCTTCACAAATCACCGCCACCGCACCATCATTTATAGCCTGAAGGATATAATCGTGCCCATCAACAACTGTCCCTTTTACTGCCACAAATAGCGATCTGGGAACAACCTTTCTCGAATCAAAAACGATGGCAGCAATTTCAATGTCAGCACTCCCCTGTAATTCAGTGAATGCAAGCCCCTCAATTATATCGCTTAAATACTTCATTGCAATTCAATTATTATTTTTGATCCTTTTGGTATTGTACTGCCCCCTGTTACCGACTGACTAATCACCGATCCGCTCCCTTTGGCAGAAACTTTGTAGCCTGCATTACCAAGCATAAATAGTGCATCACTCAATCCCATACCAATTACAGATGGCACTACCCCGCTTTTATAATTAATGTCTTCGTATGCAATACCATTGCTGGTATCAACAGTACTCACTGCATTATTTGATGCATACAGGGGTTTAACGCCCAGTTTGCTATATACTTGTTTAAGTGCCTTTGGATTACCGCTTTTAATTTTAGGCAGGTTGGTATTACCTACATAATGAATTGGCGCCGCCTGGTTCATCTCCAAATCACTGGCGTATACCCTATCGGCAATTTCCCTGAAAACCGGACCAGCAACCCAGGCAGCCAGGTATGAACCTTGTGTAGGGTGATTGATTACCACAATCATTGAATATTTAGGGTGATTAGCCGGAAAATATCCGCAGAACGATGCCTGATAAGTTTTATTTGTACCATTACCATACCCGCCTGCTCCATTTGCTATTTGTGCCGTCCCGGTTTTACCGGCTACCGAATACAGCGAGTTTTTTATTACAGTTTTGCCTGTACCTTCCAGCACAACACCTTCCAGCATACTCTTCATTTTGCCCAGCGTTGCATCAGAACAAACTTTCGGGTTAATAACGCGCGCCTGAAACTGCTCTACCGTATTACCCATCCGTTGAATTTCCCGTACAAATATTGGAGCAATCATTTTTCCATTATTGGCAACTGAGTTGTAAAGCGTAAGCATTTGTAACGGCGTCATCCTCATTTCATATCCGTAAGCCATTTCGGGTAATGTTAATTTGCTCCAGCTTCTGTTGGATGGATTTTTAATAACGGGCTTTGCTTCGCCCGGAATTTGAAGTCCTAACCTTTCGTTTAAATGCAGCGCGTACAGGTTATCTGTAAACTGTCTTGGGTTATCACCATAATGCGCTGTAATAAATTTTACAACAGCAACGTTTGATGATTCCTCAAAAGCCCTTTTTGCTGTCATCACATAATTACCTTCTTCAGCATCTTTAAAAGTTTTTAGCAGTTTGCCTTTATAATACATATTATAAGTACCGTTCTCTGCATTTACCAACGTATTAGTATCAATTTTATGCTGATCAAAGGCGGTCATATAGCTTGCCAGTTTAAATGTTGAACCAGGATCAGCGGCATTACTTATAGCATAGTTATAGTTCTCTTTATAATCGCCATCTTTCGTCTTTGTAAAATTGGCAATTGCACGTATTTGGCCTGTAGCAACTTCCATCAGCACTACACAACCATAATCGGCCTGCGTTTTTATTAATTGCTTTTTTAAAGCATCCTGCGCTACATCCTGAAAATTAACATCGATAGTTGAAATAATGTCGGCACCTTCTTTTGGTTCAATTTCTTCATCGCCATTATTAACCGGCATCCAGGTACCGCCAGCCATACGCTGCATTAAACGTTTACCACTTTCGCCATCAATATAACTTGCATAGGCCCCTTCCAAACCAACTGCATTTTTTACATTATCGTTTTTATAACCTATGGTACGCGCAGCCAATGTTCTAAACGGCAAAACACGCTGATTTTGTTCAACTGCTATCAATCCCCCCTTGTATTTCCCCATATTGAAAATAGGAAACTTACGAATCTGCTTTAGTTCCTGGTAGGTTACTTTGCGTCGTATCAACTCATAACGTAAACTATCTTTACGGGCATCACGAAGAATGCGCGAATATTGCCTCGCCGTTTTATCGCCATAAAACTGTGAAAGCTTTAAAGCCAGAGAATCTACTTTTTCATTAAATACAGTTTCATCTACAATACCAGGTGCCAGCATATCCATGTGCAGTTCATATTCAGGAACCGAAGTTGCCAGCAAACTCATGTCATTCGAAAAAATGTTACCCCGGGCAGCTTCAACCGTTTGATAATGTGTTGATAATGTAGTAGCCATAGCTCTCCATTTTTTCCCCTGTATAATTTGCACGCGGTACAACTGCACCACAACGGCCCCGGCAAATAGCATAACCAGTCCAAATGCCAGGTAAATTCTTACCAGTATGTTTGTTCTAATGCTCATCTTTTACCTCCTCATCTGCAACAATTTTTTGCGGTGGCTGCATTGATTCTTTTATCCCCAATGTATCGGCACGTTTGGCCACTTGCGTAAGTGTACTTTTAAATGCTAAATCGGCTTTGGCGGTTTTATATTCCCAGCTCAGTTCTTTTACTTCCTTAGTGATTTTATCAATGTCACGGATATTTTTTTCGGCCAAATGCCTGTTGGCAATGTATATCATGCCTAAAAGCGACAAAAACAAAACAAAGGGTAATGCCCTTGTTGCTCTTTCTGCGGTAATAAAGCCTTTTGTAAAAAGCTGCGTTAAAAAACTATCAGAAAACTCCTTTTCGGGCTTTTCCTCAACCACAAGCTTCTTCTCCGCTTCTTCCTCTTCTATTTGCGTACGCAGCCTATTAGTCATTTCTTTACCGCTATTCTTAATTTAGCGCTCCGTGCCCTATTATTTTCACTTATTTCTTGTTCCGATGCTGTAATTACGCCCCTGCTGACTGTGTCGAAAGGCCTGTTATCGTTTCCGTATAAATCCTTCTCCAACTCGCCGCTGAATTTGCCCTTGGCTATAAAATTCTTTACCAACCTGTCTTCCAGCGAGTGATATGACATTACCACCAGCCGGCCGCCAGAAACCAACACTTCTGCCGATTGCATTAAAAAATCTTTCAATGCCTCCAACTCCTGGTTTACTTCAATACGCAACGCCTGAAAAACTTGCGCCAGGTATTTATTTTCTTTGCCTTTTGGGATACGATTGGCGATAACATTTTTCAGGTCGGCCACAGTAACTATTGGTGCATTTAGGCGACCTGTTACTATTGTATTTGCCAGCGATTTGGCATTTTGTATTTCACCGTATATTCCAAAAATGCGGTGTAACTCGGCTTCCGAATAATTATTTACCACGTCCTTTGCACTCAATGCCGATTCCTGATTCATGCGCATATCCAACTCCGCGTCAAAGCGAATGGAGAATCCCCGTTCGGCCTGGTCAAACTGATAGGAAGAAACACCCAAATCGGCTAAAATCCCGTCAACCGGAATAGCGCCGTGCAAGCGGCAAAAGTTTTTAAGGAAACGAAAATTCTGATCAACAAAAACAAAACGATCATCATCTATAATATTTTGCCTTGCATCGGCATCCTGATCAAATGCCAATAATCTTCCCTCTTTATTCAGATGCTTTAAGATCTCGCGGGAATGACCGCCTCCGCCAAAGGTTACATCCACATAAGTACCATTTGGCTTTATATTTAAAGCCTCAATGCATTCATTCAGCATTACGGGAGTATGGTATTCGCTCATATGGTTTCGCCCTTTCTTTTATCGCCCATCACTTCTTCGGCCAATGCGGCAAAATTTTCCGGTTCACTATCAATCATTGCATCATAAGCCGCCTTATCCCATACTTCAATTTTATTGATCTGGCAGGTTAACACGGCATCAGCTTTAATATTTGCGTAATCCAATAACGACTGCGGTAAATTCACCCTACCTGCAGCATCAAGCGTTAACTCGGTAGCGCCACGGGTAAAATAACGGATGAATTCTATGTTTTTGCTTTCGTATTGATTAAGTTTGCTGAGTTCGTCAAGCTTTTTGTCCCATTCCTTTTTGGTGTAAATAACAAGATACTTTTTAAAGCCACGATTGATCACAAGCCCCTCACTTTCAGCTTCAGGAAGCTTTTTTTTGAGGCCCGCAGGGATCATCATTCGCCCTTTGTTATCTAATTTACACTCAAACTCGCCGGTTAAATGGGACATTTTAAAACTTTGGCATTAATTGTAATGTAAAATTAGGGTTCTTTTACCACTTTCTACCACTTTCTACCACTAAAGTTATTAACACTTGTGCAATAGCCGTGTGGATTATTATTCGCACTTTCCACTGGCTAAAAACCTAAAAAATAAATTACTTTTAATTTTGTTACTTATTGATTTAAAGCACTTTATATATTTAAAATGGAATTAATAAAACTCAATAACGATTTCTATTTTGCTATTGAAAATTCAGGAAATAAGGCGCGTTTAGTAGTTTATAATAGCGGCGTGGAAAACGTTTGCCGGAAAGAAGGGTTCGCAAAGCTCAAACGTTTTACCACATCAGATGAAAAAAAGCTATTTGGTGGGAGATTGCAATTACATAAAAATATTGCAGGTATCGCAATTGAAGTAAAAGGCAAAATTGAAGGAATTATTAAGGCTGATGACTTTTTAAAACTTCTTTCGGATGCCACATAACGATGGGTTTTAAAACCCATCGTTATGCAAAAAACTCCCCATTTTTGCCTTTTTGAAATTAGCCCTGCAATTAGTATGTTTAGCATCTATAACTGATCATATAAAATGCAATCTTTCTCAATTTTTCGCTCTTCGAAATTCAAGTCTCTTTTTATTTCATTTTGCCTGTTGATTCCCGGCATAAATGCTTATTCACAAGTAATTACACCCGACTCTGTCGATCGACTGGTTAACAGAACATTAAAAACATTTGATGTACCTGGCATTGCCGTTGCTATTATAAAAGACAATAAAATAGTTTATGAAAAAGGTTACGGAGTACGTTCTGTAAACACCGGCAAAAAAGTTGATGAAAACACCTTGTTTGGAATAGCATCTAATAGCAAAGCTTTTACCGTTGCCGCAATAGGTATTTTGGCCGACGAGGGAAAATTGAAGCTTGATGATAAGGTTACGGATTATATTCCCGAATTTAAATTGTATGATCCTTACGTGACCGCTGAATTTACCATAAGAGATTTGTTAACCCACCGCAGTGGTTTAGGATTGGGTGCAGGAGACCTGATGGACTGGCCGGATTCGACCAATTTTACTATGGACGATGTGATACATAACCTGCGTTATTTAAAACCAGTATCGAGTTTTAGAAGCAAGTATGATTATGATAACCAGTTATATAAAGTTGCCGGCGAGATAGTCAAAAGAGTATCGGGGATGAGTTGGGAAGATTTTATAGAAAACCGCATCATGAAACCACTGCAAATGACGCACAGTGTAGCGGCTTACCAACGATTAAAAGATTTTAGCGATGTGGCCGACGCACACGCCCCAGTAGATGGCAAGGTGGTAGTAATACCGCGCTTTATAGCAGGCACAGGCGATGCAGCGGCTGGAATTTATTCCAGCGTAGCTGAACTGAGCAAATGGGTTATTGTTCAAATGAATAATGGCAAGTATGGTGATAGCGCGCACCTGTTCAGCGAAGCGATACACCGGGAAATGTGGTCGCCGCAAACTATAATACCTACTCCGGCTAAAAATTATTACAACACACATTTCACTGCATATGGTTTGGGCTTTGTTTTGTCGGATGTAAATGGCTACAAAGAAGTAAATCACACCGGAGGTATCGATGGTATGGTAACTAAAATAACTATGCTGCCAGAATTAAAGCTGGCTATTATTGTGTTAACCAACCAGGAGTCGGGCGCGGCATTCAGTGCTGTCACCAACCAGATTAAGGACAGCTATTTAGGTTTAAGCGGCAGGGATTGGGTAAAGATGTATGCTGATAATGTAAAAGCCAGCAATGACAACGCCGATAAAGTAACCGCAGCTGTATGGAAACAGGTGGACGCCCGGAAACTTGATGCTACAAAAATTGACCTGACACCTTATACCGGAACTTATCATGACAACTGGCTCGGCGACGCAGTAATCAGTTTAAAAGACGGGCAATTATGGATCACCTGCAAAAGGTCTCCGAAGTTAAGCGGACAAGTATTACCTTATATTGGCAACACATTTGTTATAAAATGGAACTACCGGAGCATGGAGGCTGACGCTTTCGCTATGTTTTCGCCGGATGAAAACGGAAAGCCTGTTGGTATAAAAATGAAACCAGTATCGCCCCTAACTGATTTTAGCTTTGATTTCCAGGATCTGGATTTTCATAAGGTAAAATAGAAAATATCAAACTTACGAAGTTTTAAAAACTTCGTAAGTTTTTTTGAATATAGATTGTACAGATCAACCTTCAATCCTGATATCATATTTAGCCAGCAAACCGGGCAAACCATGGACAGAAAATCTGGCTTTTTTTAGCACGTTGGTATCAGGGTCAATGGTGTAGTTGTAAGATGTGCGCAAATCCGCATTTTTCAAAACAGTACGGCTAAAAAAAGCACGGTTAAGATTGCAATTAATAAATGATACATCCGTCAGATCACTCTCTGTAAAGTCGGTTTCTATCATGGAGCAATCTGTGAACTTAGCTCCTTTATTTTTCTTTTTATAGAAGATGGCATTATCCAGTATACAAGCCTCAAAATTCACTTCAAACAAAAAATCGCGGCTTTTACTAAAATCGGCCCCGCTTAATTTACAATCTTTAAAATGAATATCCTGCAAACCAGTATCCGACAAACGGATCAGCGTTAAATTACAACCCTGGAAGCTGCAATTAATAAAAGTTACTGATGACAGATCAGCGTAAGAAAGATCGCTGTTTATAAAGCTGCAATTTTCGAAAGTATTATTATAACCCGAGAGCGTTTCAGCAGTAGCTTTAGTGAAGGTTTTGTCTTCTATTATTGGGGATGGCATTTTGCAAAATAAAGGGTTTTGGTCATTATTTTGATTAAATAAAAAAGGAAGAATTAAATATGTTCTGCTTCCGGGAGCGTTTTAAACAGATCCTTAGCAGGCACGTGCAACACATTTCCGTCACTGTCGGCAATTACCAGTTTTTCATTTCTTTCAGCACTTGCGATCACCAATTACCTAAGAGCCTTGTTGATGCCTTCCATAACTTTGCGCCGCAATTCAACATTCTCAGGCCTTAGTTTATTTGAAATCATGACTTTGGCTCATTTATTACATTTAAAATATCGAAGTTATACTTTTTATATCATATGGCCCCTAACCTTCAACCACTAACCTCTAATCACTAAACAACTACATATTCCTTCTGTATTGTCCTCCTACTTCATATAAAGCATGCGAAATTTGTCCCAATGAGCAATATTTACAGGCTTCCATCAGGCTTTCAAAAATATTTTCACCACCAATAGCAATATGCTGAAGATCCTTCAGTAATTGTGGTATTTTATCCTGGTTGCGGTGTTGAAACTCATGCAGTGCCTGTATCTGGAATTGCTTTTCCTCTTCTGTAGCCCTTATCACTTCGGATGGCACAATGGTTGGCGATCCTTTTTTATTTAAGAATGTATTTACACCCACAATCGGATAGTCGCCATTATGTTTTAATGTTTCATAATAAAGCGATTCTTCCTGTATTTTACTGCGTTGATACATGGTTTCCATCGCTCCTAAAACACCACCGCGATCATTTATAGCTTTAAATTCTGCCAATACGGCTTCTTCAACCAGGTCGGTCAGCTCTTCAATAATAAAAGCACCTTGTATAGGGTTTTCATTTTTGGCAAGGCCTAATTCACGATTAATAATTAGCTGAATAGCCATTGCACGGCGCACCGATTCTTCTGTAGGGGTTGTTATGGCTTCATCGTAAGCATTGGTGTGCAACGAATTACAATTATCATAAATAGCATACAAAGCCTGCAGGGTGGTACGGATATCGTTAAAATCAATTTCCTGTGCATGTAATGACCTGCCGCTGGTTTGGATATGATATTTAAGCTTTTGCGATCTATCATTTCCCTTGTATTTATTTTTGATTGCTTTTGCCCATATCCGCCTCGCTACACGACCAATTACCGAATACTCCGGATCAATACCATTGGAGAAAAAGAATGAAAGGTTGGGTGCAAAATCATCAATATGCATTCCCCTGCTTAAATAATACTCCACATAAGTAAAACCATTGGATAAAGTAAAAGCCAGTTGCGTTACAGGGTTTGCACCCGCCTCTGCAATATGATAACCGGAAATGGATACCGAATAAAAATTCTGAACCCGATTATTTATAAAATACTGTTGAATATCGCCCATCATCCGCAAGGCAAATTCAGTAGAAAAAATGCAGGTATTTTGTGCCTGGTCTTCTTTTAAAATATCCGCCTGCACCGTGCCGCGTACCTTAGCTATGGCATCGGCTTTTATTTTTTCATATTCTTTGGCAGGTAATACCTGGTCGCCGGTGAGGCCTAAAAGCATTAGGCCGAGGCCGTTGTTGCCTTGGGGAAGAGAAGCCTCACCCCGGCCCTCTCCAAAGGAGAGGGAGGTAGCTTCGCTAATTTCAGAACCCTCTCCTTTGGAGAGGGCAGGGTGAGGCTTTGCAGCGGGAACAAGTTTTCTCTCCGGCTGATTTTGGAGTGCTCCCTTTATACTTTGAATTACTTGCCCTGTGTTATTGATTACATCCTCATTTAAAAAACGAACTACTTCAAAACCTTCGTTATTTAAGACCCTGGTTCTTACTTCATCTTGTTCCTGAGTTAATTGGTGATAACCGCCATCAACTTCAATAACTAATCCTTTTGAAAGACAAACAAAATCGGCAATATAACCATCAATAGCATGCTGCCGTCTTATTTTATAGCCCGTTTGATTGTTTCTTAAATACCCCCATAACACATTTTCAGCTTCAGTCTGATTTTGCCGGTTTTCTCTTGAGTTTGCTTTTAAAAGCTCCCAAATCTTTGAATCTCCCGTCTCATAACCAAACTTTCCCGCTTTCTTTTCAACTCCCTCTCCTTTGGAGAGGGCCGGGGTGAGGCTTCCCCCCATCTGGCTTCCATATCCCGGTCTCCTCAATCCCCTATCATCATACAACTCCCTAAACTTTGCCTCTACCAAATGTTGCAATTGATGTTCAACAATGTACTTTTCGCATTGCTGATCAATAGCTGCATTCATAAAAAAGCCAAGTAGCATAGGTGCCGGGCCATTTATCGTCATTGAAACCGAAGTTGTAGCAGCGCACAGGTCAAAGCCCGAATAAAGCTTTTTAGCGTCATCTAACGTGGCGATACTTACACCCGAGTTACCTATTTTACCATAAATATCCGGTCGCTCATGCGGATCTTCGCCATAAAGCGTTACCGAATCAAAAGCAGTGGACAACCGGTGTGCCGGCTGACCGAGCGAAACATAATGAAATCGCTTGTTAGTCCTCTCCGGACCACCCTCACCCGCAAACATACGGGTTGGGTCCTCTCCCTCTCGTTTCAGCGGAAACACCCCGGCAGCATAAGGAAATTCTCCGGGCAAATTTTCCGTAAGCAGCCAACGCAATATATCGCCCCAGGCCTCATATTTGGGCAGTGCAATTTTAGGGATCTTTAATTGCGATAGCGAAGTATAATATAATGGCTGCCTGATTTCCTTGTTGCGTACCTTATAAATAAAATCTTCGGCTGTATATTGTTTAACCGTTTCGGGCCAATGTTTTAGCAGGCGCTTGCATTCGGGGTGGAGATGCTCTTCCAGATGTTTTTGAATTTCCTGTAATGCCTGGTTAACTCCCTCTCCTTTGGAGAGGGCCGGGGTGAGGCCCCCATTCGCAAGGCCCTGAGTGATACTCAACCCATACAACTGCTGCGCAATTTTACACTGCTCGTTTACCCACTGCTTATAACCGTTGCTACTCTCAACTATCTCGGCTAAATACCGTACCCTGTCGGGCGGAATAATATAAATCTTTTCAGATTCTTCCTGCGGCGCCTGGTTATTTTGTTTTAAGCTGACAAAATCAACACCAGTTTTTGTTTTGACAGCACTCATTAACGCCCTGAACAAGGTATTCATGCCGGGATCATTAAACTGGGATGCCATGGTACCATAAACCGGGATATCTTCATCTTTAGCAGTAAACAAATGGTGATTACGTTTATATTGTTTACGCACATCCCTTATGGCATCTAATGCACCACGCTTGTCAAATTTGTTAAGGGCAACCAGGTCGGCAAAATCGAGCATATCTATTTTTTCCAGCTGGGTTGCTGCGCCAAACTCAGGTGTCATTACATAGAGTGACAGGTCGCAATAATCGGTAATCATCGTGTCCGACTGACCGATACCCGAAGTTTCTACAATAATAAAATCATATCCCGCAGCCTTACAGATATCAATACTTTCCTGTACATGCTTAGAGAGCGCCAGGTTGGCTTGCCGGGTAGCCAGCGAGCGCATGTATACCCGCGGACTATTAATTGCATTCATCCTTATCCTATCGCCCAATAGAGCACCGCCTGTTTTGCGTTTAGATGGGTCGACAGAAATAATAGCCAGTGTTTTATCGGTCTCTATCAAAAACCTGCGCACAATTTCATCCACCAATGATGATTTACCCGAACCGCCGGTGCCCGTAATACCCAGCACAGGAACATGACTTGTTTTGATGAGTTGATGTACATCATTCATAAAACCTTTAACCTCTTCCGGATAATTTTCGGCTATGCTAATGGCCGATGCTATAGATTTAATATCCTTTTCGGGCAGGTGCCTGATCTCGCCGTTTAAT
>Ga0206982_1028_pt1 | contig 50122 bp, 45 predicted proteins | sample Alteio_BWMinCont_18_FD_153493 | JGI IMG/M metagenome (GOLD analysis project Ga0206982, IMG submission 153493) | Enriched cells from forest soil in Barre Woods Harvard Forest LTER site, Petersham, Massachusetts, United States -... | ecosystem: Environmental > Terrestrial > Soil > Temperate forest >... | reverse complement strand
CTTCCTGCACAGGGCTAAGTCTGCCCGTTTTAAAAAATCCACCTGTGCTGGTGCTTGGATAAAGTCTGAATCCTATTAACATTCCCAAAACATAACCTAGACCCGGGCTTTTTCGAATTATTTTTCTTCCGTTATAATAAGCAGAGAAACTACCCGTTCCCAAATTCACAACGATTCCTTTGTTTCTTCCACATAAAGCACGTGCAGCGCCTGTAAGATCATCTTCAACTGCAATTCTTGTATTGGGAAATATCCTTTTAATTGCTCTTCGGACAATTGCCCGGTTGGCGGCAGCAGCACAACCAGTACCATAAAAATATAAACTGCCTGGTATACTTTTTTTTAATGATGGCAAAAGTTCTTTTCGCATCATATCCACGAGTTGCAATTCATTCAGAAAATAAGGGCTTGCACCCTGGGTATTTATGAACTGTTTCCTGCCATTTGAAATAAAACACCATTCACATTTGGTAGAGCCGCTATCTGCAATCAGTATTGCCATGTTAACTTTTTAAAGTTTTCCGGGCGAAGGTATATGGTTTAAACCGACCGCAATTTACTATCAACCATAGAACAATTCTTTGCTTAATTTGCAGACCATTAGGTGAAATCAAATAAATGAAAAAACTAAACTTTTGGCTACCCCTTTTATTTGCGGTGGTTATGATTTTGGGAATGTTAATAGGATTCAGACTTTATCCAAGCACCAGCACAGGTGGATTTTTTAAAACGGGCAGACTTAGCCCTGTGCAGGAAGTGCTGGATATTATCAATGACAAATATGTGGATTCTATACATGCGGATTCATTAAGTGAAGAAGCAATCCAGGGCCTGCTTTCTCACCTGGACCCACATTCCTATTATATTCCTGCAGTTGACCAGGTAGAAATGAATGAGGACCTGCAGGGTAATTTCCAGGGAATTGGGGTGGAATTTCAGATTTTGAGCGATACCGTAAATGTGACCAATGTGATAAGCGGCGGTCCCAGCGATAAAGCGGGATTACAGGTAGGTGATCAGATTATCCGGGTAAATGATTCTGTTGTTGCAGGTAATGGAATCACTGCTGAAAAAATAAAAAAATTATTACGCGGTCCTGGTGCAAGCTTAGTAAATCTGACAATGTTCCGGGATCATGCACCTAAACAATTTACTATCCTGCGAGGCATTATTCCTCTGCCCGCTTTAGATGCTGCTTATATGATTGACAAGGAATCCGGATATATACGGATTAATAAATTTTCCAGAACAACCTTTGAAGAATTTATAGAGGCTTTAGAGTCATTGGAAAAACAAGGTATGAAAAAACTTGTATTGGATATCCGCGGAAATGGTGGTGGTATCGTGGATGAAGCTGTAAACATGGCTGACGAGTTTCTCGGGAACGACGAACTAATAGTCTATACGGAAGGAAGGAAAAGTCCTCGAAAAGAATATCGTGCTCAAAGACCCGGAAGCTTTGAATCAGGGAAGCTCATTCTTCTGGTAGATGAGGGAACGGCTTCTGCCAGCGAGATCCTTGCAGGTGCCTTACAGGATTGGGATAGGGCAAGTATTGTGGGTCGCCGGACTTTTGGAAAGGGGTTAGTTCAGGAACCTTTCGAATTAAATGACGGCAGCGAACTTCGCCTGACGATAGCGCGGTATTATACTCCCCTTGGAAGAAGTATTCAAAAACCTTACAATAAAGGCCGGGAAGCTTATAATGAAGAAGTTATTGACCGATTTCACAATGGAGAAGTTATTCATGGTGACACTTCCAATTTACATGCGGGTCCGGTTTTCAAAACACCTGCAGGCAGGCTTGTTTATGGAGGAGGGGGAATAACTCCAGATTTTTTTGTAGCTCTTGATACAACTCAGATCCCAAGAATTATAAGTTCATTATATATCAACGGAACACTGAATAACTTTATTTACGAATATTATATTCATAACCAGGCTGAATTAAAACAGTTTCAGTCGCCTGCTGCTTTTTATAACGGCTTCAAAAAAGATGCAGAAGTCTGGAATGCATTACTCGCGTTTACAAAAAGAGATTCCATCAATCTGAATGGAATAGATCCCGTGAATCGCAGCCAGGTGGAAATCCGTGTGAAAGCCCTGCTGGCAAGATTTATCTGGCGTACCCAGGGCTATTTTTATATTATGAACCAAACAGATCCTGTAATAAAAAAAGCAATGGAGTTGCTGGAAACCAACAACTCCCTTCCTACTGCGGTCAAGACTAACTAAAGCACTTGATTATCGGGTAATTGTTTTCTTTCGATTTTATAAGACATGATAAGGCCGATTCCACCCCCAATGGCAATCAGGGCAAAATAGATAGGCACATTTGCGTCATCATTTCCAATACCATGTTCACCATGAATGCGGACGCTAAACAAGAAGAAATTGTCCATGAGATAAGCAAGAAATAACCCGATCCCGGATCCAACCAACAGCAGACCCCACTTGAGATTACGGAAAGGAGCCGGGCGTCTTTCCAGTTTTAATTTCGGATCCAGGCCCTTTTCAATCATAGCCATGTTTTCCTTATTATTAATATACCTGATACCGAAAATCAATGCACAAATCGAAAGACTGCTAAGAATTAGCCAAAAAAATACCAGTTGATCGGGTCCCATATACTTGATTTTTAATTTTTATCAATTGTTTATACCCCTATCAGACTACATCATTTAAACTCAGGTTACATTATAATGATGATTTTTTGGAAGAATCCGATACCCTTATACTCCCATATTCCCATAGTTGGTTTAAATGTATCTTAGCCTGTAACCAGGAACGAATTTATAACGTCTTATATCTGTGGTAATAAGCGGGCAACCAGATGACCAGATCATAAACAGAATCCTGAAAGGGGAACAGTCCGCATTTGCTTTATTGGTTGAGAAGTATCAAAATTATGTCTTTAGCCTGGTTCTCCGGTTTATAGAAAACAGGGAAGATGCTGAAGAAATTGCCCAGGACGTTTTTGTTAAAACATACCGCTCACTGGCTGACTTTCGTGGGGATTCAAAATTTAGTACATGGTTATTTACCATCACGCGGACTACCTGTCTCAGTTTTTTAAGAAAGAAAAAACTTGATACTATTTCACTTGATAATGAAAAAACCGGAATCCAGGTAGAAAACAGGGAATCTGGATTCAGCGCCAACGGCATTGAGCAAAAATCAAGACATGCCATGCTGAATCAGGCCATTGGCATGCTAAGCCCTGATGATACCCAGGTGCTCATCCTTTTTTATAAAGGAGACCAAACGCTGGAAGAAATTGGCAAGATAATGAGACTGGATCCAAATACTGTGAAAGTGAAACTTCACCGGGCAAGACAACGTCTAAAAGAAAAGATGGAAAAACATTTTTCTCATGAAGTTCGGGAAATACATTCGGATTAAGGGAGAACTAAATCATTCATTCGGTCATTCGATTATCAAAAGAAATGTTATGAATCAGGAAATGGAAAAAATTATTTGGGAATATATTGACGGTAAATGCGATTCAGCCGAGAGAGCGATCATTTCCAGGCATCTGGCGGAGGATCCCGCCTGGCGCATTAAATTCAACGAGTTGATGAACATTCATGAAATGCTTCAGAAAGAAGAACTTGAAATGCCCTCTCTTCGTTTTACCAAAAATGTAATGGAGGAAATTGCACAGTTCCATGTGGCCCCTGCAACTAAAAATTATATTAATAAGAACGTGATCCGCGGGTTCATGGCTTTCTTCCTGATAATGATCGGGGGTCTGTTTATTTATTTTATAGGACAGATTCATTGGAACAGCAATTCCACTGGTAATCTTTTCCCTGCCTATAGTCAGAATGCCAATAAGTTTAACTGGAGCATGCTTTTGAATAATACCTATGTAAATATTTTTATTGGTATTAACATTATCCTGGGTCTTATTCTTATTGATAAATATATGCAGGGAAAGAAAAATGACAGGCATTCAGGGCATATGACCAAGAGCGGCACTGATTAATCATTTGTACATTTGCTTCATGGATATAAAAAATAATATTCTTGAAACTATCGGCAATACGCCACTTATCCGCTTAAATAAAATCACCAGGGATCTCCCCTGTACCGTGGTAGCTAAAGTGGATTATTTTAATCCAGGTAATTCAATTAAAGACCGGATGGCCATAAAAATGATTGAAGTGGCTGAACAGGAAGGTAAACTGAAACCTGGTGGAACGATCATTGAGTGCACCAGCGGCAATACCGGAATGGGTTTGGCTTTGGCAGCCATTGTAAAAGGTTATAAATGTATTTTTACTACTACCGATAAACAGTCGAAAGAAAAATCAGATATCCTAAAAGCAGTTGGTGCTGAAGTTATTGTTTGTCCGACAAATGTCGAGCCTGAGGATCCGCGAAGTTATTATTCTATTGCCCGGAGGCTGGCTAATGAAATTCCCAATTCTTTTCATTGCAATCAGTACGACAATCTTGCGAACCGGCTCGCACATTATGAAACCACCGGACCTGAAATCTGGAAACAAACAGATGGGATCATAACGCACCTGGTTTGTACCGCCGGAACCGGCGGAACAATTACCGGAGCCGCGATGTACTTAAAAGAAAAAAATCCAGATATTCAGATTTGGGCCATTGATGTATTCGGATCCCTGCTTACGAAATATTTTAACACTGGTGAGATTGATATGAATGAAGTGCATCCGTATGTTTCAGAAGGTTTTGGAGAAGATTTTGTTCCTGAAAACTACGAAATGTCGGTAATTGACCATTTCGAACAGGTAACGGATAAAGCTGGAGCCATCATGGCCCGCCGGCTTGCTAAAGAAGAAGGATTATTCTGCGGATACAGTGCGGGAAGTTGTTTACAAGGATTAATGCAATTAAAAAACAAACTTAAAAAAGACGATCTCGTCGTTTGCATTTTTCACGATCATGGCAGCCGCTATGTGGCAAAAATTTATAATGATCAGTGGATGATGGAACGTGGTTTCCTCGATGTTAAAACTTTCCGCGATATTGTTAATGCGCGCGGTACACATGTTCTGGTAACACTGAATCCTGAACAAACTGTCGGCGAAGCTTTTGACCGAATGAAAGAATTACATATTGAAAACATTCCTGTTGTCAAAGAAGGCATTCCCGTAGGCGCCGTAAGTGAAAGTGGATTGTTCAATATAATCTTAAGTAATGGAGCCGATATCAGACATAAAAAGATTCAGGAAATAATCGAAGCCCCATATCCGGTAGTTTCATATGATACACCTGTTGAAAGAATCAGTTCACTCATCAGTAAAGAAAATGGTGCCGTACTTGCTAGAGATGATAGTGGTAATTTTCATATAGTTACAAAGTATGATGTGCTTCAGTCTTTCACGAATAAAGCATAAATTTTAATGTGTAATAGCCAGTATTTAATCGGACTGGGAAGGATTAAATCTACTGCCAACTCCCGCCAGATCATCCAAAAATGTGATGGAGTCCCAGTGAAGCAGCACCAGAACCTCCTGAAACCTGTGATGAATGTCAGTTTTTACCCGGATTCACCCCGATGGGTCCTCTTTGGTACCTTGGATTCCGAGGACCCAAAGAGATAGCAAAGAGGACTCATCGGGGTAGCAAGCCCTGGGTCTCAAGCAATAATCTTTCTGCTTTTTGAAATTTTCGTAAATCTACGATTCGGCGAATTCGTTAAACTACCAGATCCAGTGTAAATCATGAACTGTTAAAATCAGGCAAAAAAGCTATTGTTGTTAATATGTGTATAAGTTAATTTTGATTCTGAAGTTGATTGATTAATACTCAATCCCGACAATATCCAAAAACCGACCAAAGTTCTTTTATCCAATATCCGATAGAATTTCCGAGTAAAATCCGATATCAGTCAACTTCTTTTTCCCTATCCTGAGAAACCGAATCCGATCCTATTTGAAAAAGCCTGATCCTATCCTGAGAAACCTTTCCTGTTAGAAAAACCTGAACCTGTCCTAAGAAATCGAGCCTATCCTGTAGAAACCAATTCCAATTCCGAAAAGCAGATCCAAATCCTGTTAAAACCTGATCCCGTACCTGAGAATCGACCTTATTCCTTAAATCTGATCCTTGAAACAACCATCCTGAAATCCAAATCCATGGGGAAACCGGTAACAGTTCCGATACCCGTTATTAAAACCAACTGTTTATCCCGCGCCCTCCTGCTAAATTTTCCAATCAATTTAGCAGGAGGAACCCATTGGAGGCATAACGCTTGTTCAGTTTTTACTTAAATAAATTTATCAATTAGAATATTTGCGTTAAGCTTTAGTCTTTAAGCGTTTAGCCTAAAAGATTGATATTTGCCTAAAGATTAATAATGAATTTCTCATTCGACGTTCACGCGCCGGATAATAATCAAACGAATAAGCCTTCCCGGAAGAAACCTATATTCACTGTAAATGATTTACTTCGAAACTATCTTCAGCTCCATGGTCGTGAGGTGAAACTGCCTGTTTCATATTCGGACCTGCTTCACGTTGCATACGCAGTTCCTTTAAAAGACAAAAATGGAAAAGACAGTTTATGGGAAACAGTTTCGTATGACATGCAACATTGGCAGTATATCAGGTCAGGATTAATAAAAATGTATGCTATATTAAAAACAGAAGGTGACCTTACATTCAGTAAACATCTTGATGTAGCCCGTGTGGATTTCTGCAGTTTTGCCAATTCCAGTCCTTTCAGGATCCGAATCGTCAATAAATTCAATGACAATTACGATCATTTTTATGTAAAACAGGCAGACGCATCTCGTGTATATGGCCTCGAGCTGGAACATTTGTTATCACCAAACCGGATTAGTTTTTTCACTCATCAGCAAACGCTTATAGAAGATCATATACCCGGCATACCGGGCGATATTTTCATTACTCATTATTTGAATGAACCAATTACAAACAGGATCCGTTTTGCAAAGGAGTTTGTGAAATTCAATGAACGATGTTTTGTTCGTTTGCTCGGTGATATGCGGTCTTATAATTTTGTAGTGGACATCACGCCTGACATTGAAGATTTCCAGTATCGTATCCGTGCCATTGATTTTGATCAGCAATCTTATGAAGGAAGAAAAAACATCTACCTGCCACAATTTTTCAAAGAAAATAAATCACTTGTAGATATCTGTGTTAAATATTTAAATCAGGATTCTATCACACAATACCAAACTGAAGAAAGAACAATGATGGCATTTCGCGTCGCTTCTTCCAGATTTCGATTAATGCACCTATTGAATATTATGTCGACCGATAATATTTCAACGCCGGAAAAGCTTGCCCAGCTGCGTGAGGAGCTTGCTTCAGAATTTCAGGCTCCCGTATTTCTAAAATGTCGTTCCATGGGCCAGCTGGTAAAAAGACAGTTAAAACAAACTCTGCAAAAAAATCTGGCATTGATTCAAAAAAACCTGGGGAAATTTCAAGACTGAAAGATTTCTAAGATTCACATTATTGATAGATTAAATTTTAGATGATTTTCAATGAATTCGCTCTACCTGTGCGGGTTGGAACCCGTATCTTTGCATCCTTAAAACCAGAAATACAATCCCATGGCAAAATTCAAAGCCGGCGTTTTATTTGGCGAAGAGCTGGAAGCACTCTATCAGGATGCAAAAAAAAATGAGTTTGCCATACCTGCAGTAAATGTAACCGGAACCGACACAATTAATGCAGCACTGGAAGGTGCAGCAAAAGTGAATTCTCCCATTATCATTCAATTCTCCAACGGAGGCGCGCAGTTTGTAGCAGGAAAAGGAATGCCCAATGATAAGTTACAGGCGAATATCTATGGAGGTGTTTCAGGTGCTCTACATATACATACAGTAGCAAAATATTATGGAGTACCCGTTATCGTACATACCGATCACGCATCAAAAAAATGGCTACCCTGGATAAGCGGATTACTGGATGCAGGTGAAACTTATTACAAAGAAAATAGACAACCACTTTTCAGTTCTCACATGCTGGATCTGTCAGAAGAACCTCTGGAAGAAAATATTCATACTTCAGTAGAATTCTTTAAGAGGATGAAACCTCTAGGCATGGCAATAGAAATAGAACTTGGCGTAACAGGAGGAGAAGAAGACGGTGTTGATAATAGCGGAGTCGAAAATGATAAGTTATATACACAACCGGAACATGTTGCTTATGCTTATACTGAATTGAGCAAAGTCGGAAATTTATTTGGAGTGGCAGCCGCATTCGGAAACGTGCATGGCGTTTATAGTCCTGGCAATGTGGAACTTCGCCCTGTAATTCTCAAAAACAGCCAGGATTATATTGAACAGAAATTGAAAACGAAACCAAAACCGGTTTATTTCGTTTTCCATGGCGGCAGTGGTTCTCCTCAAAATCAAATCCGTGAAGCTATCAGCTACGGTGCTATTAAAATGAATTTGGATACTGATTTGCAATGGGCTTTCTGGGAAGGGGTTCTGAAATATTACAGGAAAAATGAAGCTTATCTTCAAGGTCAGCTGGGCAATCCGGAAGGCGACCAAAAACCAAATAAAAAATATTATGATCCACGTGTCTGGCTTCGCAAAGGAGAGGAAAGTTTCATCAATCGATTACAAACGGCGTTCGAAGACCTGAATTGTATTAATCGTAACGCCTAGGTTTTACGGCTTAATGCACGAATTGTAAAACCTAAATCTTATTTTAGGAATAGTGAATGGGATATTTCCACCCTATCCACCATTTATATTTCACAGTCTTCCACTTTAAGTTATACATAAACCATTCACCATGCAACTCAACCATACATCAATGCTTTAAGCTTTAGCCTTTAAGCTTTAGGCTTAATTCCATATTTTCATCACATGAAATCAATTATCGCCTTACTCATTGGTCTTGTATTTGCCGGACTTTGTTTTTCCCAACAAACCCCAGTAAACCCCGCTGCCAAAAAACCTGTTACTGTTACAGGTACGATCGTTTCCCCTCTGCCTAAAACCAGCCCCAAACCTTATAAAGAAGTTATAACTGAAAAAGCAGTTACACAATATGGTCTTTTTACCGTTCACAAAGTGGAAGATAAATGGTATTTCGAAATCCAGGATTCCCTTTTCAACCGGGAGATCCTGGCTATTACCAGGTTTGTCAAGTCTCCCGCCGGAAGCCGATCTTACGGAGGAGAGAAAGTAAATGAACAGACCATACGATGGGAAAAAGGCCCTTCTGATAATGTTTTTTTACGAGTTATGACGATCGTGAGTGTGGCACCTGATTCTTCCCAGCCCATTGCTCAGGCAGTCAGAAATTCAAATGTGGATCCCATCGCGGCTGCTTTCGATATCAAGGCATATGGAAAAGATTCAGCCAGTGTAGTAATTGATGTAACAGATTTTTTTAAACTGGATAATCAGCCTGTAAGTCTGAGTCCGGATCTAAAGAGAAGATATAATCTTGGTGGAATTTCTTCCGACCGTTCCTTTATATCATATATACACAGTTACCCACTTAACACGGAAGTACGTTCCATTAAAACTTTTAGTTCTTCATCCACTCCCGGAGGGCTTAATTTAGGAATACCATCCAGCAGTCTGCCTGCAACGGACGTTGCAGGTGCTGTAACAATGGAACTTAATAATTCCTTCATTATGCTACCTGCCATCCCTATGCGAAAAAGAATATTCGATCCAAGGGTTGGATATTTTGCAAGTGAATATTCAGTATACAGCGATACTTCTCAGAAAACACAAACAATTACTTTTATTCATCACTGGCGTCTCGAACCTAAGGAAGAAGATTTGGCTCGCTGGAAAAAAGGTGAACTCGTTGAACCGAAGAAACCCATTGTTTTTTATATCGACCCCGCAACACCAAAACAATGGAGACTATACCTGATTGCAGGAATAAACGACTGGCAATCTGCTTTTGAAAAAGCAGGCTTTAAAAATGCTATAATGGGTAAGGAATGGCCGGAAAAAGACAGCACAATGAATCTGGAAGATGCCCGCTTTTCTGTTATTCGGTATTTCGCATCTGATATTGAAAATGCATACGGACCTAATGAAGCGGATCCCAGAACTGGAGAGATCCTGACGAGTAATATCGGCTGGTATCATAACGTAATGAAACTTTTGCATGATTGGTATATGATCCAGACAGGTGCGGTGGATCCGCGTGCGCGAAAAATGATTTTTGACGATAGCCTGATGGGGACCCTCATACGTTTTGTTTCATCTCATGAAATCGGACATACTCTTGGGCTTCGGCATAATATGGGTAGCAGTAGTCAGACACCGGTTGAAAAACTGAGGGATAAGGCCTGGGTTGAAGCCAATGGACATACGGCTTCTATCATGGATTACGCACGTTTTAACTATGTGGCGCAACCGGAAGACCATATAGGACCAAGGGGATTGTATCCACGCATCGGCCCATACGACAATTGGGCTATTCAATGGGGATATAAATTAATGCCGGATACCAAGACCGCTGAAGAAGACAAAATTGTATTGAACCGATTGATTATAGACAGCCTGAAAGCAAATCCCAGATTATGGTTTGGCGGGGAGGCACAGAATTTCGATCCGAGATCTCAAACTGAAGACCTCGGCGATAATAATATAAAGGCAAGTGAATATGGAATTCTCAATCTGAAAAAAATCATCATTCAGTTGCCTGAATGGACTAAAGAAGAAGCAGATATTTATGAAAACCTGGATGATATGTATTCTCAACTTATCGGACAATTTAGTCGGTACATGAATCATGTCGCTAAAAATATCGGAGGTATATATGAAACATTCAAAAGTATTGAACAACCAGGTGATGTATATGAACCCACGCCAAAACCAATACAACGGCAAGCTGTGGTTTTTTTGCAAAACCAATTATTTGAAACGCCAAACTGGCTCCTTGATAAAAACATTTTGAATAAAATCAGCAGCCCCTCTTCATCCGAAATGATTTCAAATACGCAAAGCAGTGTATTAAATTCGCTCCTCTCTTCTTCCCGATTGTTCAGAATGGAAGCAATTTCTGACCGTTTTGGAACAGCAATCGTATATGATCCGGAAGAACTGGTAACGGATCTTGAAAAAGGTCTCTGGAAAGAACTTAATAGCACGAAAGCTATAGATCCTTTCAGGAGGAATTTGCAAAAACAATATGTGGAAATAATGATCTCCCTGATGAACCCGTCGCAACCGGCTATCCCTGCGGGATTACCTCGTGGCTTAATCATTTTTTTTGGAGCAGATATCAAAAATACGGATATCCCGTCCATTGCCCGGGGGCATCTAACAGTATTACGCAACCGAATACTGGCGGCAGCAAACGTATCCACCGATAAATTGACCAAATATCATTTACAGGATATCGCTGAAAGAATCAGGCAGGCACTTTTTCCTAAGTAATCCGGATTGAACTTTTAGTTTGCGAGTAGGTCTTGGCCCAATCGGTTTGTGATTAACTACCGTTTCATACATGCAGCCACCGATCAGTCCGATCAGAACAAGTGCGAAAAGGATCAGCCATATCTTTTCAGTGCGCGAAAATTTTTGCATATTGAAAACAGCATTATCTGGTGAGTAAATCTATGATGGGAGTTCCAATATTACCGTTGGGCGCCTGAATATGTAAAAGCGTAGCAAGTGTTGGTGCTATATCTGTCATATTTACCCTGGCGGCCGATGCGCCTGGATGAATATCCCATCCCATAAAAACTAATGGGATATGAGTATCATATGGATTCCAGGTTCCATGAGTTGTTCCGTTCCTCGCATAAGATTCAAGCCATCCTGGTTGAAAAATAACCTGAACTTGCCCGCTTCTCTTAAAATTATATCCGTTAATAATCATGGTTTTGATCGGTTCAGGTATCGGAGCATCCTGAATCTTTTCAATATCTACTGCGTACGCCACACCTGGTTGCTTTTTCAAATAATCAACAACCAGTTTTTTTATAACATCAAAGTCTGCATTATATGCTGCAATTTTTTCCATATCAAAATTGATCTGGTAATTTCCTCCTGAACGGATAATTTTAAAATAACCGAGCTTTTGCTGTATTAGCTGATCCAGATTTGTCAGAATATTACTGTTCACAAAATAATCAGCAGGCATGCGGTTCGCCTGAGAATATCCTACGGCGTGAGATACACCATGATCCGCCGTTAGAAAAACCATATACTGTCCTTTTCCAATTTTCTGATCGAGGTAAGAAAAAAAGGAAGCGAGATCCAGATCCAGCCGTAAATAAGTATCCTCAATTTCAATGGAATTGGGTCCGAATAAATGTCCAACATAATCCGTCGACGCGCAGTTAATTGTAAGGAAATCCGTTGCGGTCCCCTGCCCCAGCTGATAAGTATCTAAAATGGTTTTTGCGAAATCAAGTGTTAAAGAATTTCCAAAAGGAGTAAAACGGAAAGATCCATGATTTTTTGCATAAGCGGACCTTATATTATGCGGGAAAACAGGTAATATTTCACCAGTCAGATTTCCTTCGTATGATTTATTATCAGAATCACTTTCAATATAGGTATTGATCGGATAAAGTGTATTCCATTCACTCTTTGTGAATTGCTCAATATTTTTCTGTTTATTGAAATTATCAACAGCCTCCGGAAGTTTTTTCATATAATATGAGCTGCTGATAAAATTACCACTTGAATCGTCCATCCAGAATGCAGCATTGGCAGTGTGTCCTGCTGGTAGAATAGCGGCTCTGTCTTTTAATGAAATGCCCACTACGCGTGACTGGTAATTTGTTGCCATTCGCAATTCATCTGTGATGGTGGTGACCAGCAGATTCCGGGGTGACATTTTTCCATCTGGAGCAAATTCAACACCGACCGACTGCACCGTACTGTCTTCGGTACAATAAACATGTGCACCTGATAATTGATCCACCCAGTCATTACCTGATATACCCGAAATAGATGGAACAGATCCTGTATAAATACAGGTATGGCCTACCGCTGTATAAGATGGCAAATAATTTATGTACGTATTTTCGCAGGAAAAGCCTTCTTTCAGCATCCTTTTAAATCCTCCATCTCCGTATCTGTTATAATAACGGTAAAGGAAATCCCAGCGCATCTGATCTACTACAATACCTACGACCAGTTTAGGCCTTACTATCGATGAACTACCCGGTTGAGCCAAAACATGAAATGCTATGCATGAACTGAACGCAAAAATAAAAAAGGACTTAGCCATGATTAATAAACCTTTAATCAAAGGTATCCGCATTTGCATATTGCCCGGTTATGTAAATGCATTATTTTTGCATCAATTTTAACCAATCGTAGTTTAACATATGGCAGATATTTTTGAAAAGCTTACAAGACACAAAGGACCCATCGGACAGCATCGGGACAGAGCACACGGTTATTTTGCATTTCCCAAACTGGAAGGTGAAATTGGGAGCCGAATGAAATTTCGTGGAAAAGAAATGATCGTGTGGAGCCTGAATAATTATCTGGGACTTGCGAATCACCCGGAAGTTAGAAAAGCTGATGCAGAGGGTGCTGTTGTTTACGGCCTTGCTTCACCAATGGGAGCCCGTATGATGAGTGGGAACAGCAATCAGCATGAACAGCTTGAAAAAGAACTTTCGGAATTTGTCGGTAAGGAGGATACTGCCCTGCTGAATTACGGTTATCAGGGCATGGTGAGTATAATAGATGTGCTATGTGGCAGACATGACGTGATCGTTTATGATGCAGAGTGTCACGCATGTATTATTGACGGTCTGCGCCTGCATGCTGGTCACCGTTATGTATTCAAACATAATGATCTCACTGATTTTGAAAAACAAATTCAAAGGGCAAATGCTCTGGTTGAAAAACAAGGTGGCGGAGGAGTATTGGTAATTACCGAAGGCGTATTCGGAATGGCAGGAGACCAGGGAAAACTTAAAGAAATTGCAGCATTAAAATCCAAATATAAATTCCGGTTACTGGTGGATGATGCGCATGGTTTTGGAACACTTGGAAAGAAAGGGGCGGGTGTTGGCGAAGAACAGGGAGTGCAGGATGATATCGATTTATATTTTTCTACTTTTGCAAAATCCATGGCCTCTATTGGTGCTTTTGTTTCGGGTGAAAGACCCATTGTGGATTATATCAGGTATAACATAAGAAGTCAGATTTTTGCGAAAAGTTTACCAATGGCACTTGTGCTGGGAAATCTCAAAAGACTTGAATTACTTAGAAATAATCCATCCTTGAAAGAAAAGCTATGGAGTAATGCCCTTAAGCTACAGGCAGGACTCAGAAAAAAAGGATTTGATATTGGAAAGACGGATTCTGTTGTTACTCCAATTTATATGAAAGGTGATATTCCCGAAGCGACCGCCATGGTGATGGATCTAAGGGAGAATTACGGCATTTTCTGTTCTATAGTAGTTTATCCCGTAATTCCAAAAGGACATATCATTTATCGCCTGATTCCGACCGCTTTACATACGGATTTGGATATTGAAGCAACTTTGGCCGCTTTCGAGGCCACTAAAAAGAAGCTGGATACGGGGGATTACAGGGTAGAGTACATCCCCGATATGGCTGAAGCTTAATGAGTTATGAATAATTTAAAGCAGGTTTAACATAAAAACCTGCTTTTTTCGTTTTTATGGGCAATGACAGTGGTTTTAAAAAGCCATTTTGTATTTTACCAAATCCCTGACAGAGCATTGTTTAAATCCTGTACCCGTTAGATTCTAAACCAAATGCTTCCGCGAAAAACCATATTCGTCTTGCTCTTTTTGGCATGCTTCAATTGTTATGGCAACTATCAAATGCCAGCAAAGGATTCCAGCACTGTTACCATTACACTTCAGAATGCTTCTGATAAACTCTCTAAAATTGATTCTGTTTTTGTGATATTTGATCGCTATGATCTGCGCGGAGCGGGGGTAATAAAAAAAGTTTTTTATCCTGATATGGATAATAAGATCAAAGTCAGTTTACCCAGAGGAAAATATTACATTAACATATTTTGTCTGGGAATTTACAACAAAGAAAGTTTTGATCGCGTAGTATACGCAAAATCAAATAAAAATCACAATATCTTCCTTCGATTGCAGGCATCTGCTTTATTTCACCAGGGAAATGCCCATATTCCTGCTGATCATTTCGATCCCTCTCACCTGGCTATTCTTAATTTCGCCAAATAAGTATTAAGCTTAATACTTAAAATAATAAAGCCTCCTTGTTGAAGGGAGGCCGCACTAATCAAATACCATTAACCATTAAACCTTATCCTATGAAAAGTCAAATATAAAATATTAGCCGTAGAAACAGCCGTACACCATTGAAAAAAATTTATTTACAATGTTTATATTGACGCATATCAACTTAATTCGTCTACTTTGTAAATTCAAGCAATACGCAACAAAATGCGAAAAATAGTTGTAGCAATAACCGGAGCCAGTGGCTCTTTGTACGCTAGTATATTAATGGAAAAATTATTGTCTATCCGTTCCCAATGGGAGACAGTTTCTATCGTAATGACGAAAAATGCACGCGAAGTTTGGGAAACTGAATTGGGCAATCAATCATATAAGGGTTTACCCTTAGAAATCTTTGAAACGGATGATTTCAAAGCTCCTTTTGCATCGGGATCAGCAAGATATGATACGATGATCATCATTCCGTGCTCCATGGGTACATTGGGAAGAATTGCAGCAGGTATATCTGGTGATTTGATCTCAAGAGCTGCTGATGTGATATTAAAAGAAAGAAGAAAATTGATATGTGTAATCAGGGATAATCCCTATAATCTTATTCATATACGCAATATGGAAACTATCACCCTTGCAGGTGGTATTATTTGTCCGGCTTCACCCTCATTTTACAGTAAGCCGGCCACAATCGAAGAAGTAGCCTCAACGGTAGTGGACCGCGTCATTGACCTGGCGGGATTCGATCTGAAAAGCTTTAGATGGGGAAATGGATGAAAAAGAAGTATGGGAGTATGGGAATGAAATGTCAGAAATTAGTTTCCGGTAATCTATAAATCCTATTTTTTTCGAATATTGTTGCTTGTTAGTACAAATTCAAACTTTCCACACTCCCATACTCCCATACTTGATTCCTATTGTGTCAAATTAACCTCCTCCACACCCGGATGTTTGGATTTATCGAATATAAAACTGGCATCAGTAATATTAACGTCACCATTGAGACTATCAATATTATAAATATACCGGCTATTGTTTTTGTCCAGGAATTTGCCCGAACTTACCAGATGGGATTTCTTATCAACATATAAGTAAATCTTGTGAAAATTCTGGGTTTTATCCGTCGGAGTCATTTCAATTTCCACTACTGTTCTTGCTCCCATTTTCTGCTCCCCATTCACTTTGTAAAGGAAATCCTTGTCATAAAAATTAGTCAGTAATTTTTGGGGAGATATCGTGCTGGAACCTGGATCAACTTTTGTAATTGTTACTTCATTTGCCGACTTATCGTAGGTCCATATTGTTTTTCCATCGGAATAAATTTCCTGACCTGTGATCTGAACAACATATTTGTTTCCTTTCATCAATACAGTACCTTTTTTCGTACCCTGGGAAACACCTTGTGCATCCTGTAGCTGAAGGGTAAATACAACCTTTATTGTTTTGTAGGATTTAATTTTAGCAGACGCCTGGTCCAGGATCTTCTTTGCTGCCGGATCATTACCCTGGGAAAAGCATATTGAGAAAACAAATAAACCTGTTAAAAAAACAAGCAACACTTTCATATATGAAAATTGATAATAAAGGGGTGCAAGATATACCATTCGAATTGCAATCGTTATGCCATCCATGTTAAAAGTGTCGGGCGCCTATCCGTTCATATGTGCAAGAAATACGGAAAGTTCGGCATCCGTTTTTATTATCACTTCTCTTGCCTTGCTTCCCTGGTTTGGTCCGACCACACCGGCAGCTTCCAGTTGATCCATCAAACGACCTGCCCGGTTATATCCAAGTTTCATACGTCGCTGTATAAGTGATGTTGAGCCGACTTGATTCTGAACTATAAGGCGGGCAGCATCCTCAAACAGCGGATCCCGGTTATTTGCATCGAAATCTCTTGCATCCAATTCTTTTTCATCTACATATTCAGGAAGTAAAAAAGCCTGTGGATAACCCTGCTGTTTCCCTATAAAATCTGCAATCTCTTCGACTTCAGGTGTATCTACAAAAGCACATTGCAGGCGCGTGATCTCACCATTATAAGATACCAGCATATCTCCTTTCCCTATGAGCTGCTCCGCTCCTCCGGTATCCAGGATGGTCCTTGAATCTATTTTTGAAGAAACTTTAAATGCAATTCGCGCAGGGAAATTAGCTTTAATGGTTCCCGTAATAATGTTGACTGATGGCCGTTGGGTAGCAATGATAAGGTGGATACCTACGGCCCTTGCCAGCTGGGCTAGTCGCGCAATCGGCATCTCAATTTCTTTTCCTGCAGTCATAATCAGATCAGCAAATTCATCTATTACAAGGACAATAAAAGGAAGATACTGGTGACCTTTCTGAGGACTCAGTTTTCTCTTAATGAATTTATCATTGTATTCACGGATATTCCGGGTACCTGCTTCTTTAAGAAGGTCATAACGGTTATCCATTTCAATACATAGGGCATTTAAAGTATAAACCACCTTTTTTGTATCCGTAATAATGGGTTCTTCTTCTCCTGGTAATTTGGCCAAAAAGTGTTTTTCAATTACCCTATATAAACTAAGTTCCACTTTTTTTGGATCTACGAGTACAAGCTTTAGCTGGGAGGGATGTTTTTTATACAAAAGCGAAACAAGTATAGCATTTACTCCGACAGACTTACCCTGCCCGGTGGCCCCTGCCATCAGCAGATGTGGCATAGTGGACAGGTCGACGATGAAATTTTCATTATTGATCGTCTTTCCTATTGCAATTGGGAGATTAAACGAACTGTATTGGAATTTATCTGAAGCCAGCAAAGTGCGCATACTCACGATCGTCTTCTTCACATTGGGTACTTCGATACCAATAGTTCCCTTGCCAGGAATCGGTGCGATAATTCGGATGCCCAGGGCAGAAAGGTTTAATGCGATATCATCTTCAAGGTTTTTAATCCGTGAAATTCTAACACCCGGCGCTGGCACGATTTCATATAATGTAACTGTCGGGCCAACCGTGGCGCTGATCTTATGAATATCTATATCGTAGTTTTTCAGGGTGCTGATGATCTGATTCTTGTTATTTTCCAATTCTGCAGGATCTTGTATAATTCGGTCGCTTCCATGTGCCTGCAATAAATCCAGTGGTGGAAATTTATAGGACCTCAAATCCAGTGTAGGTTCAAAGTCCGGCATTGAATCCGGTTTTACTATATTCGTTTCATCATTAAATTCTCCTGAAACCGTTTCAGGGATTTTATTTATTTCCAGTTCAAGTGAATCCTTATCCGAATTATTTTTTTTCAGGGGTTTTACAGTTACTGGCACAAGTGGAAATTCTTTCTTAATGGATTCTTCCCTTATAAAAGGCGCTTTTGTATCATTAAAAGGGTCTTCCGCCGCGATAATTAAAGGATAATCCTCCTCATTTATCAGTTTATTTTTTTTATCCTTCAATCTTGGTTCTTCTATAAAAAGTGTAGCACCTGATTCATTTTCAGATTCATGATCCTCATTAAAATCTGCATTTTTATTTTTAAAAGCTGATTCGGGTAATTTGAATTCCGGATTAAATCGCCAGATGAAATACGACAAAGCGCATGCAAACAATACACAGGCTGTTCCAATCTTACCCAGGAAACGTACCATCCATTCGCTTGTCATATCACCAAATGCACCGCCCCAGGGAAAAGAAGCACCACGGCAAACAAAAGCAAGGGTGGTGGATAAATAAATCAGCCCGATCAATACATAACGCAGGTTACGTTTGATAGAAAAATATTTCTTCGCAAATAACCAGTTAATTCCGGAAATAAAAAAAAACGAACAGAAAAAATAACTCGCAAGACCAAACCCTTTATAAAAGAATAAATGCGAAATATAAGCACCAAGATTTCCGAGCAGATTAGCCACTTTCACGTCATGAGATGGAGCGAGTATCGAAATTCCCCTGAATACTTTATCCTGGTCTTCCCGCCAGGTAAACAAATAGGAAGTGAAAGAAATAAATAAAAAAATGGACACCAATAAAAATACGGCACCGGTAATTTTATGGGTCCGCTCATCACGGATTACCTGGGAAACAGTTAGTTTGGCGTCCTTTTCTGTTTTCAGGGAAGATGAACCGGAAGATTGGTTTTTCTTTGATTTTGAACGCTGAGCCATTACGACAAAGATATGTTAAGTAGATCTTCTCCTACCCACTGCAATTGCTAAAAATATCCATCCGAGAATAAATCCAACACCGCCTATTGGCGTCATTATTCCCAGGATGAGGGGAACGGGATTTCCAATTGTTAACAGGCCGGATATAAAATATAATGAACCACTAAATAGAATTATACCCGCGATAAAACAAATTCCAGCCCATGTTATCAGGGCACCCCGAAATTTTTCACTAAGTATCCCGGCGGCTATTAATGCAAAAACATGGTAAATCTGATAATGAACTGCAGTATAATATATTTCAAGCGCCGACCCCGGCATCCGTTGTTTCAGCTGATGGGCAAATATCGCTCCCGCGATGACTGCCAGGGCGCCTAAGATGCAGGCCAGCACAATAAAAATTTTATTCACGAAGGGGTAATTTGAAAAATATTTATTGCAACAAACTAATAAAAGAATCAAGCTCGGTATTTTCTTCATGGACCATCAGATCTGCCTGTTCATAATACATTTTACGCTCTCCCAGTTTCCTGATAATATATGCCCGAAGCCCTGCTTCAGTTATTCCCCTTAAAAGCGGACGGGTCATTTTTTCCTTGAGAAGTCGCTGGTTTAATGCTTCCAGAGAAGTATTCAGCCAAAGAACTTTCCCGTTCTTCTTCATAAAATCTATGTTGTTGAAAAAACAGGGGGTCCCTCCGCCTGCTGACAAAACAAAATTCTCTTCACGATTTATCAGATCCTCCAGTGTTTGTTTTTCCATATAACGGAAATATTCCTCACCCTTTACAGCAAAAATTTCCGATATACTCATGCCTTCATTATTTACAATAACGGCATCAAGGTCGTAAAACGGAATTTGTAATTTCTCTGCAATACGGGTTCCCCAATGCGTTTTCCCCGAACCCATAAATCCAATCAAAAATATGCGCATAATAAATTTATAATACTCAGATTGTCTAAGAATTGTTTATTGTGTAACGTAAATCGATCAACGATACACGATCCACGAATTACATAAAAGCATTCAAACCGGTAACATCCATCCCTGTAATCAGCAAATGAACATCATGGGTACCTTCATAAGTAAGAACGCTCTCCATATTCATTAAGTGCCGCATTATCGGATATTCGCCTGTTATGCCCATACCTCCAAGCATTTGTCTGGCTTCTCTTGCAATATGTGTTGCAATATCGCATCCGTTCCTTTTAGCCATGGACACCTGTGCTGGTGTGGCTCGATTTTCATTCATTAACACACCAAGTCTCCAGTTTAATAATTGAGCCTTTGTAATTTCCGTAATCATTTCAGCCAGTTTTTTCTGTTGAAGCTGAAAACCACCGATGGGTCTGCCAAATTGAACTCTTTCCTTACTATACCTCAGGGCAGTATCATAACAATCCATTGCAGCACCCACTGATCCCCATGCAATACCATAGCGGGCTTTTGTTAAACAACTAAGCGGACCTTTTAACCCACGGATTTCAGGAAAGAGGTTTGCTTTGGGAACTTTTACATTGTCAAATACCAATTCCCCGGTAGCCGAAGCCCTGAGGCTCCATTTCCCATGGGTTGTTGGAGTTGTAAAACCTTCCATACCTCTTTCTACAACTAAACCCCTGATATCACCCTGTTCATCCTTAGCCCAGACTACTGCAACCTGTGCAAAAGGTGCATTGCTTATCCACATCTTACTGCCGTTCAATATCAAATGGTCACCTTCTTCCCTGATATTTGTCAGCATACCTCCCGGATTAGAACCATGGTCGGGTTCTGTAAGCCCAAAACACCCCAGCCATTCACCTGTTGCAAGTTTGGGCAACATCCTCTTCTTCAGATGTTCCGGGCCGTAGGCATGGATTGGGAACATCACCAGAGAACCCTGTACTGAAGCAGTGGACCGGACCCCACTATCTCCTCTTTCAAGCTCCTGCATCATCAGGCCGTAACTGATATAGTCCAAACCCCCACCCCCATATATTTCAGGTATGGTTGGGCCAAAACAACCCAAATCGCCCAGTTGTTTCACAATCTGTTCAGGAAAAGCTGCTTTTTGTGCATATTCTTCAATAATTGGGCTGATTTCTTTCTTTACATAGGAGCGCACTGATTCCCTGATCAACTTATGCTCGTCGGTAAGTAAGTCGTCCAACTGATAGTAATCCGGGCTTTGAAAAACATCGGTTTTGGCAGCCATAATGATAAAGTTGGATGCGAAAATACTCAAAAAGCTTAAAGCTTAAGGTTTAAGGCACAATGGGATTCAATCGACTGAGGGGACACTGATTAATGAAGCCTCCAATATTTGAGAACTAAAATGATATACAACACACTCACCATAACCCATTTACAATAAACTAATCCAATTTAGAGCAGAGATTGTTCAAAACGGATGCAACATCCTGCTTTTCTTTGTGTACTTAATATAGTAACAAAATCCGGATGTTGGAATTAACCAAAAACATACAACATGACGAACTGGTTGAACGATGCAGGCAGGGTGACCAGCGTGGTTATGGTGAACTATATCAGAAATATTCCAAAGCCATGTATAATACAAGTCTCCGGATTGTGAATCATACGGCCGACGCAGAAGATGTATTACAGGAATCATTTGTGGACGCATTTGCGGCGATTGAAAGTTTTGCTTACAAATCAACATTCGGAGCCTGGCTAAAAAGAATCGTAATAAATAAATCCATTAATGCCCTCAGGAAAAGGAAAATGGAAATTATCGACATAGATAAAACAAGCGCAGTGCATATGCCTGAAGAAGATGGTTTAGATGAAGAAGAACAGAAATATAAGGTTGAAGAGATAAAAAAAGCAGTGAAGGAATTGCCCAATGGATACAGGACAGTAATCAGTCTTCAGTTATTTGAAGGATATGACCAGGAGGAAATCGCTGAAATACTTCAGATTTCACATGCCACCGTAAGAACACAGTATATGCGAGCGAAACAAAAATTATTATCACTCATAAAACAAGGAGGCTTATCATGAGCAGCCCATTAGAAAAATTTATTCTCGAAAACCGTGAGAAGTTTGATGAAGATATACCGGATCAGCGGATTTGGGAGAAGATTAATGAAAGGATAAACCCGGAAGCGGAAAAGCATGCTCCTGTTCGTTCCACGCCCTTCAAACGCTGGATGGCTGCTGCCGCAGCAGTCTTACTGATAGCTGTATCAGGGAGCCTTTATTATTCATTGAATAAGAATAAACTTCAGCCATCCATCCCAGGAACAGCAGACCGTCGCGGAGTATCTCCGGACCATCAGTCAGCCGTAAATCCATCTCCTGATTCATCTGCACAGATTGCAAAGACAATTCCGGAAATACAGCAAAAGAAAGTTCAGGATGCCCAGAACCATGGAGCCCCGGATAATTCGGAAAAAACATCTTCTGATAATGAAAATGCAGACAGTAAAGAAATGTTTTACTATGCCAAGCTTATTGAACTTAAACACGAGGAGCTCAAAACACTTGAAAAGGATGAACCGCTCCTGTACAGGCAGTTCTCCGGAGACGTGCAAAAGCTTGACAGCGTATACCATACACTCAAAACCCAGTTACCGAACAATTCCAACCGGGAGCAGGTGATCGAAGCAATGATTTCAAATCTTCAGCTTCAGATCGGATTATTAAACAAACAGTTGGACATAATTAAAAAAATTAAACATTCTAAAAAATCAGCGTATGAAAAAGCTTATAAATCCGTTTAAAGGCTTAGTCCTTCTAGCCTTTGCGCTGGCCCCTTTACTGAGTAAGGCCAACAATGGTGATGAAGTTGAAAAGAAACGATCAATCTCTAAAACCTACAATGTAGGGCCTGACGACAGGTTATCCATCGAAAATTCATTTGGCAATGTAACCGTTACCACCTGGGACAAAAACGAAATCATGATTGATATTGAAATCGGCGTGCATGCTTCTTCGGAAGAAAAAGCACAGAAGATGATGGATCTGATCAGTGTGAAGGATAATCAGGGTGGGCATGAAATCAGTTTCAAAACGGATATTGGGCATATGTCTGGGAAAGATAACTGGAATAAAAATGAGGATACAAGAAAGTTTTATGTAGACTATAAAATAATAATGCCATCCAAAAACCCGCTTCGTATTGAAAATAGTTTTGGCAAAACTAGCATCCCCGATTTTGAAGGAAGTGCCAGCATCACTTCTAAATTTGGAGAACTGACAACAGGCAAACTGCCCAATGCAACGCTTGTCCATGTAGAATTTGGGAAAGCAGATATAGGCAGGTTAAATAACGCAGATGTCGTTTTGAAGTTTAATGGCAACTCAAATGTTGCAGGCATCGGTGGTAATTCAAAAGTAGATGTTCAATTCTGCAGTAGAGTAAATATTACCGTAGATAATGCCCTCAGCTCATTCACACTTTTCCAATCCTACTCAACTATCAATCTGAGAGTATCTGATAATTTATCTGCCCAGTTTGACGTATATACCAATTTCGGAAGTTTTAATAACAGAACGGAATACAATATCAATGAAGACAGGGAAGATGAATCCTCAGGCCCTAAATTCGATAAGACTTACACAGGAAAAGCCGGAAGCGGGGCTGCGAAAATTAAAATCAAAAGCAGCTTCGGTAGTGTTCGACTAGTGAATATGGGAGATAAATCCGTAGACAAGGAAAACAACGACGAAGATGATGATAAGGATGCGGATAAATCGAAGGTGAATCTGTAGTTCGTCAACCCTGGTTTGTATCCTACAGTAAAAAAGCTCAGTAAAAATAAGATCTTGCTGAGCTTTTTACTTTTTATTTTTTACTTTTTACTTTTCCAGATACCCTGCCATTTCACCCGTATATCCGGCTGCAACCTGTGCAGCTTTTTCTGCAAAGTCCTCTCCAGATCCTGCATAAATAATAGCCCGGCTTGCGTTTACCAATAATCCAATGTCTTTGTTCAGCGCTTTTAAAGAAATTTCTTTCAGGCTCCCACCCTGTGCACCTACTCCAGGTACCAGATAAAAATGATCCGGGGCAAGTATACGGGCATGTGAAAACCATTCAGCCTGGGTTGCCCCGATTACAAACATCATGTTTTCGGTTGTACCCCACTGTGAGGCTTTCCTGATCACGGATTCAAAGAGCATCCCGTTTTCACAGGTCTGTAATTCAAAATCTGATGAACCCGTATTGGAAGTAAGACCCAGCAGAATCGTCCACTTGTTCTTATATTCCAGAAATGGCCTTACGCTGTCCTCTCCCATATAAGGTGTTACTGTTACCGCATCAAATGAAAGGGTTTCAAAAAAAGTTCTCGCATAGAGTGAAGAAGTATTCCCGATATCCCCGCGTTTCGCATCAGCAATCTTAAAATGAGTAGATGGGATATAGTCAACCGTTTTTTGCATACTCTCCCAGCCTTTCGCACCGCTCACCTCATAAAATGCCGTATTGATTTTATATGCAACACAATGAGTAAGTGTCGCATCAATAATTCTTTTATTGAATTCAAATACCGGATCCTGAAAACCTTTTAAAGAATGGGGTACTTTATCGGGGACTGTATCCAAACCCACACAGAGATAATTTTTTTTAGACCGGATATGTTGAACAAGTGTACTCCGGGTCATGAATTGGTTTTATATTTTTCCTCCATCACCCTGGCGATTTCGCGTGCATCATCACCCTGATTACTTAGTTGTGAGATAATATTTGCCTGCGATTTTTTATCCCTGTTCTGACTCAGTTTAAAAACATTCCGAATAGTAAGGACTTCCACTTCAAATGCTATAATGGCCTGCATCATCTGTTGTACATATGCCGGATCCATATGCTGAACAAGGGAAGGGGAACCGGGTCTTTCAAAGGTTTCAGTAAGCCTTGTCAGTAATTGAAGGAGAAAGCTGGCGTCCTGGAAACGTATCGTTCCTACAGCATGTACGGCCTGGTAATTCCAGGTACTTGCAATTTTTTTATTTTCATACCAGCTGGCGCTTACATAAGTATGCGCACCTGTAAAAACTACCAATACATTTGGATTTTTCAAAAAAGCATTTGTATGATCCTGCTTTCTCATAAAATGACCCTGCAGGAATAATTTATCTTCTCTTTGTTCGAATAATAATGGAACCTGGGTCGCAACAGGCTTCCCCCCTTCATCAGCGCCACATATCAAAGCAAAAGGATGTGCTCTCATATACGCAATGACTTCATCGGGGTGTCCTGCTTTAAAATAAGATGTATCGTACATAGATTATTTACGCATCTACAAGTTCAGCGCGCTTTTCTGCATTGATATTTGCATTGATCATTGCGATACTTCGGGCGGCATTTCCTGCAAAATCCTGAAATGCTTTTTTAGCCACGATATCCTCACTGATCATTACCGGCCTGCCTTCATCACCTCCTTCCCTGATGCCCTGTATCAGAGGTATCTGACCCAGAAAAGGTATATCATATTCTTCCGCAAGCCTTTTACCGCCATCCTTTCCAAAAATATAATATTTGTGTTGCGGCGCTTCTTCAGTAACAAAATAGCTCATATTTTCGACTAAGCCGATCACGGGCGCTTTTAACTGAGCCTGGGCAAACATTGCAATGGCTTTTTTCGCATCCGCCAATGCAACATCCTGAGGGGTGCTTACCACAATTACTCCCGTCACTGGAACAGTCTGCATCAGTGTAAGATGTATATCGCCAGTTCCGGGAGGCATATCAATCACGAGATAATCCAGTTCATCCCAAAAAACTTCCGATACAAATTGTTTGATTGCGGAACTGGCCATTGGTCCGCGCCATACCACTGCATTTTTTTCATCTATGAGCAAGCCAATACTCATCAGACGGATTCCATATTTTTCAAGAGGCAATATCATGCCCTTGCCATTGACAGTTTTCATCATGGGCCTTTCCCCCCGAACACCGAACATGATGGGCAGGCTAGGACCATAAATATCTGCATCCATAAGTCCCACTTTTGCACCATCCGCTGCCAGTGCCAGGGCGAAATTGGAAGCCACGGTACTTTTGCCCACGCCCCCCTTGCCGCTGACAACAGCAATAATATTTTTTACTTTTGGCAAAACAGTTTCAGGATCGGTTCTTTTCGAATTCATCTCAGAAATAAAATTTAATTTGACATTAATTTCATTTCCTATCAGCTGATGTATCGCCTGAACACAGGAATTTTTAATCAGGTCTTTCAACGGACAAGCTGGGGTTGTCAGAACAATTGTAAAAGAAAGATCATTCCCGTTTATCACAATATTCCTTACCATATTTAAAGTAACCAGATCCTTTCCAAGATCCGGCTCTTGAACTGTACTAAGTGCCTGTAAAACATTCTCAACCTTCATGCGCAATGTTTTGTTAAAAGAAGAAACCGGGTGCAAAATTAAACTATGGGGAGATTAATTTGTTTACGATTTACGGTTTATAAACTTTATTTTTGCCGCAGTTTTGAAAAAAATTCTATTATACTTCTTATTGCTTAGCCTGCCTTTTGCCGTGGAAGCCCAATTCGATAAATTGAAGGATTCCGTTGTACAGTTTTATGGTGTAGTTATGACTGCCGACAGCCTCCAGGGCATCCCTTCCGTAAGTATTGTGGTGAAGGGTCAGCACCGCGGTACATTTACAAATGAACAGGGCGTATTTTCCATTGTGGTAATGAAGGGAGATCAGATTGAATTCAGCAGTATTGGCTACAAACCCAGGCTTGTAGATGTTCCCAAAAACCTTGAAGGCAACCAATGGAGTATTATACAATTACTTGTAACAGATACCATGTACCTGCCGGCAACCATCATTCGACCCCGTCCCACAAGAGAACAATTTGAACGGGATTTTGTAAATACCAAAGTACCAGATGACGAAATAGAGATTGCCCGCCAGAATAACAGTGCAGTCAAACGAAGAATCCTGGCCCAGGGTCTGCCGTCAGATGCCCGTGAAGCAGCCAGTTATTATTTAAGGCAAAATGCTACCAAGTATTCTTATTATGGTCAAAATCCGCCCCAGAATATCTTTAATCCCCTCGCCTGGGCCGATTTTATACAGGCATGGAAACGAGGCGATTTCAAGAATAATAACTGATCGTTCATTTGGGCGACCACTATATGGATTACCCCAAAACAATCGAATATCTTTTTACACGACTGCCACTCTTCAGCAGGATCGGGGCTGCAGCGTATAAAGCTGATCTGTCAAATATTCAGGCACTCTGCAAACAATTGGGTAACCCTGAAAATAAATTCAAATCAATTCATGTGGCAGGAACGAATGGCAAAGGTTCTACCAGTCATATGCTGGCCGCTATATTACAGAAATCAGGATATAAAACAGGCCTTTATACTTCTCCACATCTCCATGATTTCAGGGAACGCATTCGGATTAACGGCCATATGATTCCGGAAAATAATGTAGTTGAATTTACTGAACTTATTCAGGACTCGATTGAACAGATTGAACCTTCCTTTTTTGAGATTACTGTTGCCATGGCTTTTGACTGGTTTGCTAAAGAAGAAATTGATATTGCAGTTATTGAAACTGGTTTGGGGGGTAGACTGGACAGCACAAATATCATTATCCCTGAAGTTTCCGTGATCACCAATATCAGTTACGATCATATGGATCTTCTCGGAGAAACACTACAAAAAATTGCATTTGAAAAAGCGGGTATTATCAAAACGGGAATTCCAGTTGTGATCGGTGAAGAACAGGCCGGAGTAAAAAATGTTTTTCTGCAGGTAGCCGGGGAAAAAGGATCCCCGATTCATTTTGCCAGCCGTAAAAGATTTCCGGGAGAATGGAAAACTGAGAAACAATTATTATTTGTGCAATTAACTGAAGTTCATAATAACACCAAGAAAAATTTCTATCTCGACCTTCCGGGTCTTTATCAATTGAAAAATATTGTTACAGTTGCTGAAGTCATTTCAATCCTGAATCAGAAAGGATTCCTCATCCCGGATTTGGCTATGCAACAGGCATTGAAACAGGTTAAATCCCTGACAGGTTTACATGGCCGCTGGGATATATTACATGAAAACCCACTTATTGTGACCGATGTGGGTCATAATGAAGAAGGTATGAAGGCGATAGCCAAACAGATTGAAAATACAACACACGAAGAATTGCATTTGATTATAGGAATTGTAAAAGATAAATCTGTACAAAAAATTCTCCGCCATTTGCCGGCAATGGCAAATTATTATTTTACGCGCGCACAGATTCCAAGAGCACTGCCTGAAACAGAACTCGCAGCCATAGCAGAATCCATTGGTTTGAAGGGTAGAAGTTTCCCAAATGTGAAGCAGGCTTTGGAAGCTGCTGTGTTAAATGCAAATCCAAAAGATCTTGTCCTTATTTGCGGAAGCGTTTTCCTTGCGGGAGAAGTGAATCTTAAAGAAATTTCATTTTAGTCAGTGCGTAATACAAAGTAGTTACATGCATGCTCTGGACAATCTTATTTTCCGCAAGTAATTTTTTCACTTCATCTATGGTAAATAAATACACTTCGATCTCTTCATTATGGTCCAGTTGTTGTTCCTTTTCGTAACGACCACCGGTGGCAAGGTACATATGCATCCAGTTATTATTGGTTGAAGGATTCGAAGATGTTTTACCCAGATATTCATATTTGGTGAAGCGGTATCCCGTTTCTTCCAACAACTCGCGTTCAATGGCCATTTCAAGAGAACTGTCTGTATCATCCACACATCCTCCGGGTAATTCATAACAGGTTACATCCAGGGCATATCGATACTGGCGTTCAATGATTATTTTCCCGTCTTCAGTAACCGCAACTGCAGAAACCCATGTAGGAAATTCATATACATAATAGGGATTGATGATTTTACCTTCTGCGGTCTGGCAAACATCCTTTCTGACCGTTCCCCAGATATCTTTAGAAATATATTCAGAAGAAATTTTTTTCCAACGCAGATCTTTCATCATAATATATTATTGGCTTTCCTGAATGAAAGGATATGGGCAACATGATGTTTCCCATGCCAGCTGTACATGCCCAATAAAAACCAGATGCTTACAGGTGCAGGTCTCCCCGGATAATTGAATGTCCGGTTCCATTGGTCCATACTAAGATCCTTTATAGCTGCATAAAGTCGTATATGTAAAGCATGTAAAAGTGTGATAGAAATATTTACCGGCACTTTTTGAACATCGTTCAGATCTGCCCATAATTTTTCTTCATAAGATTTAATGGTCACATTATCCTCCGTAAGGGCTTGTTTAAATCTGATATAGGCATTCATATGACTGTCTGCAATGTGATGTACCAATTGCTGGATGGTCCATCCGCCTTCCCGGTAAGGGCTATGCAACTGATCGGCATCAAGATTCTGTATCGCATACTCAAGTTCTGCAGGCAGCTGACGGATATTATTGAGCCACTCCTGTTTCAATGTATCAGAATAAATCTGAGGCTCATATTTGCCAATTGGATAGCGTATGTCTGTCATAATTGTTAATGATTAAATATTAATGGATTCCCCACTCCCCCACTCCCATACTCCCATACTTCTTCCTACTCCTCCCTCCATTCTTTTCCTGTCATCTGGATGAAAACATCCTCCAGGTTAGCTTTTTTTACTTCCTTTGGTCTTTCAAATCCGGTAGCAACGAGTTTATCAATCAGTTGATCAGGTGAATCAAGAGCTATGATCTTGCCTGAATCCATAATCGCAACCCGGTCGCAAAGCACTTCCGCTTCATCCATATAATGCGTTGTAATGATAACTGTGGTACCAGAAGATCGAATGTCCCTGACTAAATCCCAGAGATTTCTCCGGGCCTGCGGATCAAGGCCTGTGGTGGGTTCATCCAGGAAGATAATTTTAGGCTGATTGATTAGTGTTGTGGCAATGGAAAATCGTTGTTTCTGGCCACCACTGAGTTGTTTATATTTTGATTTGGCTTTGTCCAGAAGATTTACTTTACTAAGAAATTCTGATGGTTTAATATCACGGTTATACAAACCTCCGAATAACATCAGCAATTCGGTTAAATTCAGGTTGGGATAATAACCTGAAGTTTGGAGCTGAACACCAATTTTCTTTTTTATTTCATTGGGGCTTTTGTCCAGATCAATTCCATCAACGATAACTTTTCCTGAGGTCTTTGCGCGAAGGGTTTCAATAATTTCAAGAGTAGTCGACTTACCAGCACCGTTGGGACCGAGCAATCCAAAAATTTCTCCGTGGAATACTTCGAAACTGATTTGTTTTACGGCTTCAAAATCTCCGTATTTTTTTGAAAGCTCACGGACTGAAATAATGGCTTGTTTTTCCATGACGGGCAAGTTACGGCATGCCCTTTAAATGAAGTAACCCTCCATCATTACCTGGAAAAAATCTGAGTAAAATAAATATCCCCTTGCTTATTCCGGGCATAGCCGATTCCAGTAAGCGTAAAATTTCCTTCAATATTTCTTTTATGTCCCGGGCTATTCAGCCAGCCATCCACTACTTCACGGGCTGACATAGGCCCTGAAGCAACATTTTCTCCAATCTCATTACTGCCAAGCGCTTTCTGAATGGCCTTCGCCCTGGTATTGAAGCCATCATGCCCGAATTTTACTTTTCCGGACGCCATATCCTGACTATGTTTTAACGCCAGTGAAGATTCCATAGCATTCAACTGTAATGCCGGCAACCCATGTTGTTTTCTGTCATCATTCACGAATTGCAAAATCTCAGTTTCCATGCTATCCGTCGCAGAACTGCCAGAAAGGGTATGGCTTCCTGAAAACAGGATTATCGAAATATACAGCTTATAAAAAATCATCATCATACTACTTGAAATTCTCATTAATATACAATCGATTTTTGAACTGATTGAATAAGGAAGTTTTTTTTAACATAGTTATTGCGATCCGGAACCATATTATCTTTGCGCCTCTGTAAATATTCAATCATGAAAGTTTTCAAGTTCGGTGGTGCCAGTGTTGATTCTGTTTCGCGCATCAGAAGGCTTCCGGCCATCCTGAATAACTATGATTCGGAAAAACTCCTGATAGTCATATCTGCAATGGGGAAAACAACCAATGCACTGGAAAAGGTGGCAGAAGCTTTTTATTCCCGCGACCTGCCAAAAGCATTGGAGCAATTCGGAAATATTAAGCAAGAACACTTAGAGATTGCCGAGACCCTCGGGGCTTCTGATAACAGCCGGTTATTACAAAGGATGGGTGATGTATTTACAGAAGTGGAATGGCTGCTGCATGATAGACCAACCAGGGCATTTAATTATTATTATGATCAGATAGTTTGTATCGGTGAACTTTTATCCACCACGATTATCAGTCATTACCTGCAAACATCGGGTATTTCCAATCAATGGGTAGATGTAAGGGATATATTTGCAACTGATGATCAGTTCCAAGACGCAAATATTAATTGGGAAATTACCAGCACAAGGCTTCGGGATCAAATTCTTCCTTTGTTTGGGAAAACTAAGATTGTACTAACTCAGGGATTTATTGGTTCTACTGGCGCAAATGAAAGTACCACCCTTGGGAGGGAAGGAAGTGACTATTCTGCTGCCATATTTGCCAACCTGCTGGACGCTGAGAGTCTGACGATATGGAAGGACGTTGAAGGTGTTATGAATGCGGATCCGAAAGCATTTCCAGATGCCATTTATATCCGCGAACTGGGCTATGAAGAAGTAATAGAAATGGCATTTTATGGTGCACAGGTCATTCACCCCAAAACCATTAAACCACTACAGAATAAGAATATCCCTTTACATGTGAAATGTTTTCTTGATCCTGATCTTCCGGGTACCCTTATTCATTCTAAGCATATCACAAACCTCCCGCCTATCATTGTACTAAAACAAAACCAGGTTCTGATTCATCTGAGCTCCAGGGATTTTTCTTTTGTTGGAGAAGAAGGGACTGCAAGATTATATAATATGCTTTCTGAATTTCATATTCAGGCAAATCTCCTGCAAACAGGAGCTGTAATTTTACAGGTATGCACAGATAATATTCCTGTTAAAATTGAAAAACTTGCACATGAAGCATCGGAGCTTTTTGATGTACAGGTTGAAAATGGGTTAACCCTATTAACCATACGACACTATCAAAAGGAATTGTTGGAGAAACTGATCCGTGGAAGAAAAATTGTTTTACAGCAATGGTCTTTGGATACTGTTCAGACGCTGATGCTTTGAAGGCCCAAAGCTTAACGCCTAACGCCTGTCAACCGTTATCCGTCATCCAGTTAAGGCGCTTCAACCATCAGATTCTGCTTGAGTTTGATAGGAACATTTTTACCCTGGCGAACGGCAGGTATCCATAGTGGCATATTGGTAAATGCTTTCTCAATTTTCAGATTCATTTTTTCATTGCCTCCGCTGATTGCGTTTGCATAAATCGTCTTCCCATTATCATCAATAATATATTCCATCAATATAAATGCCTTGGTTTGTCCGGGTTCAAGTTCCTTAATCATATCCTCACTCAGTTTGTCAATAAATATTTTGAAGGCGGTGTTCCCCCCGGGATATAATGGAAGCTTATCCACACTGGCAGCAAGATCTTCATCAGGAATCGGTTGTACTGGATGGGTAAGTTTTTTAGTTGCCCATGCATCTGATTTCGGAGATAAAACAGCTGGTACGGTAACTTCTTCAATTACATATTCACCTTTTGAATTTACAACGACAGGAGGAACCTGATGATTTTTTTCAAAATAATAAAAAGCATTCTGCATACTTTTCTCAAAGGGAACAAATTCGTTGAAGTTGGCAAGGAAACGTTTCAGATAAGCCACACTTTTGGGATTATCGAAATTTACAGGGAATATATGAACCGGTATAAAATCCTGTCCCAGGTCTTTTGCATGCGCAGCCAGTACATAAAGTTCTTCAATCTGTCCATCGGTTATCGGGATACATCCGGTGGTAACACAACTTCCATGGATATAAATATCTCCTCCCGGCTGCGATAAATCGCATAACATTCTGTCGGATGCATTCGGATAATTCAATCCCAGTGATAAATGATAAAGACTGCGCGGATTAAATTCATTGATATAATAAAAGCCTTCGGGCACCTGGTAATCGCCCGCCATTCTCTTTGGACCTAGTGAGCCGGCAAGGGCACAAATCTTATATGTTTTAAAATACTTATACTTCTCACTTTGTTTGTTTTTAACCCATACTTCCATTTCACTGTCGTATTTAAAAGAACGGATATATACAAAGCGGGCAGGCCAAACCAGTTGTTTTGCCTGAAATTGCTTTTGAAGAGTATCTTCTTCCCGGCTCATCATTTCACTTATTTTGGGAAATGATTTTTGGTTTTCCAGAAAACGCACATTGTAAACGGAACTTTGGGAAAATAAGTTAGAAAAGGTCAAATTAAAGCAAAGCAGGAACAACGCCTGTGGGATAAACCGGATTTTCTTCATGCAATAAATAATAATATGCATTGGTACGGATAAAGTTACTTATTAAAACAAAAATCCGGCCATATTATTATGTCTGAATTGTGAATAGGGCTTGAAAACCAGATTGTTTTATCTTCACGCCATAATTGGGAAAATGCTCAAAATCGGAATATTAGGCGGGGGTCAACTGGGAAGAATGCTTTTACAGGCTGCTGCCAATTATCCGGTAGAGACCCTGGTTATGGAAAACGACCCCGAATGCCCGGCTGCCCATCTGTGCCATCATTTTATAAAGGGAGATATCAAAGATTTTAATGATGTCTATAATTTTGGAAGGACCCTTAACGGAATTACCATTGAAATCGAAACTGTGAATGTTGAAGCACTTGAAAAACTGGAAGCAGAAGGTGTTAAAATTTATCCAAAACCCGCTGCTCTTCGCATTATCAGGGATAAGATTCTCCAAAAAAAATTTTATAAGGAAAACGATATACCAAGTTCAGTTTTCCGGGTTACTGAGAAACGTAATGAGCTGAAACAATTATCCGATTTTTTACCTGCAGTTCATAAACTGGCCTCAGGCGGATATGATGGAAGAGGCGTTCAAATACTAACAGGAGAAAAGGATCTACATCTTGGTTTTGATCAACCCGCTGTTCTGGAGAAAAAGGTAGATATACATAAAGAGATATCCCAGATTATTGCGATAAATGAAGCCGGGCAAACAGCTTTGTATCCACCTGTAGAAATGATATTTAATCAGTCACTTAATCAGCTGGATTATCAATTAAGTCCGGCAGAAATTCCACAACATACTACCTGGAGAGTCGAAGCGATCGCATTGAAAGTGGTAAAAGATTTAAAAACACCTGGCATATTTGCGGTCGAACTCTTTATTGATAAAAATGGAGACGTGCTGGTGAACGAAACTGCTCCTCGTGTACATAACAGCGGACATCATACCATTGAAGCGAATTTCAGTTCGCAATTCGATATGCTCTGGCGTGTGATACTGGGTTATCCCCTGGGTAATCCAAAACATATCGTAAATGCAGCGATGGTTAATCTGACAGGATATGAAGGAAATTCCGGAGAGGCCGTGTATGAGGGAATTGATGAAATTCTTAAAATGGAAAATATTTTCCTTCATCTATATGGGAAAAAAGAAACGAGGCCGGGAAGAAAAATGGGGCACGTTACTATACTGAGTGCAGATAAAAGCGATCTGGTTTATAAAGCAAAAGCCATTAAACAAAAACTCCGAATCATAACACAAAAACCACAAATAACAGTATGAACCAGGTGGCCATCATTATGGGCAGCGACAGCGACCTGACGGTCATGCAACCTGCTGCCGATTTACTCAAATCATTCGGAATTCCATTTGAATTAACAATCGTCTCCGCGCACCGGACTCCCCAACGACTTGTTAGTTACGCTACAAAAGCCAAGGAAAGAGGATTTAAAGTCATCATTGCAGGAGCTGGTGGTGCAGCGCACCTGCCGGGAATGGTCGCTTCTCTTACTACCCTTCCCGTGATCGGAGTTCCAATTAAATCTTCCAATTCGCTGGATGGATGGGATTCCATTCTCTCCATTCTTCAAATGCCTACCGGCATACCAGTAGCAACCGTTGCCCTGAATGCATCCAAAAATGCAGGAATACTTGCAGCTTCCATCCTTGGTGCATTCGATGAAAAGATTTCCGCTCGTGTTGAAGCTTTCAAAAAAACACTTGAGTCGGATGTGAAAGAGAAAATTGCAAAACTGAAAAAAGACGGATGGGAGAATAACTTTGACTGATCTGACATTAACTAATTTCTTCCAGTATAACAAACTCCTGTTCCAACGTAAGACTATGCTGATAAATGAGTTCTAAAAATGCTTTCCCATATTCAGCATACCAGGGTATAAAATTATCTATTCTTTCCTGAAGGCTTTCCATCGGAAATAAAGCTTCCCGGATTTCATGAATCATTCGCCGAACATCTTCATGATTTTTCTTTTCAGCACGCAGAATCTTCTTTTCCAGCTCTTCGAGTTTTTGTAAAGCCTGTGATTCTAATTTATCCACGTGTTGTTCAAGTGTTTTATCAACTGTACCTGAAATGTTTTTTATGTTGCAGTAAAAAACATGCAGATCTGCCATCTGGGAAGTCAGGCTCAACTGGCGGTCAGAATGATGCCTGATAAAATCTTCCATTAACTTCTCTTCCGGTTTAAAAACATCCTCAGAAGAAAGTCCGGCTTTCTCCATTTTAGCCTTCCAGTTTTTTTTGATCAGTAAAAAAGAGTCGCGCAAAATCAAAACAGGATATGGCACACCATAATGCTTAAACAGGGGTTTCAACTCAAGCCAGTAGGACATTTCTCCCCCGCCTCCAACAAATACAATATTTGGAAGTATGGTATCCTGGTAAAGACCACGGAGTATCACATTCGGACTGAACCGTTCAGGGAAACCTGCAAGTTCTTTTTCCATTTCTTCAGACGAAAAATGAATATTGGTATTATTCACAGAATACCTTCCGTCTTTTATTTCCAAACGTTCGCGAATATTATCTTTTAGATAAAAAAGGTTTATTTCTCTCGGATTTGCCTGGATTGGATACTGCGTACTTAAATGCTCAAGGTTATTCCCTGTTATTTCAAATGGCAGATGTGTTGTAAGGTCGTCCCTGAAAATACCACGCATAACGGACTTCAGTAAACGATTATCGGGAATCAATACGATAAGGCCGTAAGATCCGAAGAGATGGTTTAATAATTTTAGTGTTGCCTGCTGAATATTTTCCGAATGGAGATAACAATCCTTTAGTAGGTTTATCAGCTCAGGTCCAAATGGATCAACAGCAAATTCCCCTTCTATCCGGTCAATAATTTTTTCAAGCCCTTCAGTGCGCATTCTGCCAACAGCACCTGTTTGTTTTGTGTCCCAGACAAGTTTCTCATTATCAAGATAAATATTTCCCAATTCGTCGAGATCTGCATCTTCACTACCCATAAAAAATACTGGAACAAAGTATCTGTCTGGATAAGAGACAGATAGTGTCTTAGCAATTTTTACAGTATGCAGAATCTTATAAATGAAATACAGGTTGCCTGTGAATATAGCCGGTTGATGAGCTGTGGTAACTGTAAATGTATTTTTGTCTGAAAGGCTTTCGATATTTTTCTTTACCGCATCCTCTATAGCTAAGTCTGTGTATTGTGTTTCCAGTGATTTAACGAGTAAACTGCGGTCAGTAGGGAATCTCTCACGTTGATTTATTGCTGCCTCTATTCCGGAAAAAGAAACCGGATGTTCATAATAATTTTTCAGGAAATCATTCCCGTTCAGATAGTCTGTTATGATCCTGGAAAAATATCCTGTTTGTTGATAGGGAACTCTTTGGGCAGTAAAATTCATAAGTGATTAACTGAAAATATGCTACCGGTTATCTGGTGTTCATCTAACAGCAAAATGTTTATTTTGTTCAGTTTGATGAACCAGATAATAATACATGACCTTCCAGGTCAAAATCATAGGCCTTCGTCATTTTCACAGAAACAAAACTTCCAATCTTTAGCGGGGTGGGCGTCTGAATAATCACCTCATTGTCCACTTCAACAGAATCAAATTCCGTTCTTCCAATATACCTGCCCGATTCTTTTTTATCTACAATGGTCTTAAATACTTTGCCAATTTTTTCCTGATTTTTTTCATAGGAAATTTCCTGCTGAAGCTCCATTACTTCCATTGCACGGGCTTCTTTAATATCATTTGGAACATCATCAGTGAGACTATAAGCAGAAGTGCCCTCTTCATGAGAATAAGTAAAAATCCCAACTCTGTCGAAACGGTGTTCAGAAAGAAAATTCTTCATTTCTACTAAATCTGATTCCTTTTCACTCGGGAATCCGGCAATTAGGGTAGTTCGCAAACAAATGCCTGGTACTTTTTCGCGTACGATATGTATGAGTTCAGACATTTCAGAGCGTGTAATCTGACGTTTCATTGCTTTTAACATGCTATCACTGGCGTGCTGAAGGGGCATATCCAGATAATTACAGATATTCTCCCTTTCACGCATGACGTCCAGGATTTCCAGTGGAAACTTACTGGGATAGGCATAATGAAGCCTTATCCATTCCAGTCCTTTTACATCGGCCAGGCGGTTCAGCAGTTCGGGCAGAACCCTTTTCTTATAAATATCGAGTCCGTAATATGTAAGTTCCTGTGCAATCAGCATAATCTCTTTTACACCCATGCGAACCAGATTCTCCGCTTCCTGTACAATTGCTTCAATGGGCTTGCTGATATGCACTCCGCGCATCAATGGGATGGCGCAGAATGCACAGGTTCGGTTACACCCTTCAGAAATTTTCAGGTAAGCATAATGCTGTGGAGTTGAAAGTAATCTTTCACCAAGCAATTCAGCCTTATAATCTACGTTTAATTTTTTCAGAAGTAAAGGCATTTCCATTGTACCATACCATGCATCCACTTCAGGAATTTCCTTTTCAAGATCATCACGATAACGCTGGCTAAGGCATCCGGTAACATAAACCTTATCAAGACTTCCTTCTTTTTTCAAAGCGACCTGTTCCAGAATTGTATTGACTGATTCTTCCCTGGCTTTGTCGATGAATCCGCAGGTATTAACAACCACTATATTGGAACCCCTTTTTGCGCTTTCATGGGCAACATCAATACCGTTTGCGCGCAACTGTCCGCTGAGCACCTCGCTATCTACCAAATTCTTACTGCATCCAAGGGTAATAATATTCACTTTATCCCGTTGGATCGATTTTGTTTTCATGCGGGGCAAAATTAAGGCTTTATGCTGAATGGTGAAGGCCTAAAGCCCAAAGCCTAAAGCCTAAAACTTCTTTAATCATTTTCGATTCTATAAGATTATGTCATGCGAATTGAATCTTTAAATTTCAATTACCAAATTATTGGTTTTAGGCTTTGAGCTTTAGGCTTTAGGCTTAAAACGCTATCTTCGAAACCTATGAAAAAGATTGTATCAAACGGTTTGTTTCAGCAGTTTTTTAATAGTGAAAAAGCGGGCGGACTGATACTGATTATCTGCACTGCTATTTCGCTCTTCATTGCTAATTCATCATTTGGACCTGGTTTTATTCATTTCTGGCATGCCGACGCATCTCTTCATATAGGTCAGCTATTCATACCTTTTAGCATAGAAGAATGGATCAATGATGGCCTGATGACGATTTTCTTTTTACTCGTCGGACTTGAAATTGAGCGTGAACTCTATATTGGTGAATTGACTTCCATAAAAAATGCGGCTCTGCCAATTCTGGCAGCCGTTGGCGGTATGCTGGTTCCTGCTACTATTCATTTCTTATTCAACCACGGGAAACCAGAACAGGCCGGTATTGGTATTCCGATGGCTACAGATATAGCCTTTTCGCTTGGTGTTCTGTCTCTTATAGGAAATCGAATTCCGCTCTCTCTCAAAATATTTCTTACTGCCCTCGCTATTATTGATGACCTGGGAGCCGTTATCATCATTGCGATATTTTATACTCTGTCTTTTTCCTTTTTATATCTTTCTCTGGCAATCGGCCTTTTTCTGATTTTACTATTGCTCAATAGGATGAATGTTTTCTCGATGTGGGTTTATCTGATACCGGGAATCCTACTCTGGTATTTCCTTTACAGATCAGGAGTACATCCAACGCTTAGTGGTGTATTGCTTGCATTTGCCATTCCGTTTCGTAAAAACATGGAGAATCAGCCTTCTTCATTTTTACAGCATGTTTTACATAAACCTGTGAATTTTTTCATCATTCCTCTTTTTGCTTTAGCCAACACGGCCATTCACCTTCCTTCAACCTGGAAAACAGAAATCCTTAGTTCGAACAGCCTGGGCATCTCATTGGGTTTGTTCCTGGGTAAACCATTGGGAATAACCTTATTCAGTATGCTGGGCATCGTTCTTGGCATTGCGAGACTTCCGGAAGGAATGAATACGACAAAATTAATTGGAACGGGACTACTGGCCGGAATTGGGTTTACTATGTCCATCTTTATCAGCAACCTGGCCTTCGTTTCAAATGATGAACTGATTCAAAGTTCGAAAGTAGCGGTATTGATTGCGTCTGTTTTATCCGCCTTATTGGGATGGATGATATTGAAAGCCGGCATGAAAAAATCCGATATACAAGTGCATTGAGCTGGCTAAGGCAACTGCCACAATTTGAGTTTTCTGTAACCCTTTAGAATTTATCTTTTAAGAAACCTGCTCTTTAAACAGGCTGTCCACAAACTCATGACTATCGAATAAGAGAAGATCATCAATTTTTTCGCCAACTCCTATATATTTTACGGGAATTTTGAATTGGCTGGCAATTGCCAGAACTACCCCTCCCCTGGCTGTTCCGTCGAGCTTGGTAATAGCTAGTGATGTCACATCAGTGGCGGCTGTAAAATGTCTGGCCTGTTCCAGTGCGTTCTGTCCTGTGCTTCCGTCCAAAACCAGTAGTACCTCATGAGGGGCTTCAGGCAAGAGCTTTTTCATGACCCGTTTAATTTTGCTGAGTTCCTCCATTAAATGGGTTTTATTATGAAGACGACCGGCAGTATCTATAATGATCACATCAGTTCCCCTGGAAATACCACTTTGAACTGTATCAAAAGCCACGGAAGCCGGGTCGGCACCCATGCCCTGTCTGACGATCGGCACTCCGGCTCTTTCACTCCAGATATTGAGCTGATCTGTTGCTGCGGCCCGGAATGTGTCAGCCGCGCCAAGCAAAACACTATAACCTGCTTTTTTGAAATTGTATGCCAGTTTGCCAATAGTTGTTGTTTTCCCGGCTCCGTTAACACCGACAACTAATATTACATATGGTTTCCTGGGAGGAACTTCAAAATTACGAACGCTATCAGCTCCTGTTTCCTTTAATAATTGTTCAATTTCATCGCGAAGAATTCCGTTCAGTTCAGCCGTATTGAGGTATTTGTCACGGGCCACTCTTTTTTCGATCCGGTCGATGATCTGGATAGTTGTATCGACGCCAACATCTGCACTTACAAGCGCCTCTTCCAGATTATCCAGCACTTCTTCATCTACAGTTGTTTTTCCGGCAATGGCTTTTCCGACGCGGGTAAAAAAACTTTCCTTGGTTTTTTCTAGTCCCTCGTCCAGCGTCTGCTTCTCCTTTTTTCCGAAAAGTTTATCAAAGAATCCCATCTCCGCTTATTTAAATGTTTTCTAAAGAAAAAAGCCGCTCCTGAAGGGAACAGCTTGGATAAAAAGATTCGGGCACTAATTTATTTCTGGGAAAGAAATGACTTAATACTATCCTTATGGATAATAGCTTCTTTAAAAGTGTAAGCGCCCGTCTTCGGACTGCGCACTGCTTTTATTACTTTCGTCCAGTTCTTTGCTTCAGCTGCTGCACGTGCATCTTTGGTTTTAATCGCGGTCTTTGCTGCTTTTGCCATGATTATTTAATTTCTTTATGAACAGTTACTTTCTTTAAAATCGGGTTGAATTTTTTCAGCTCCAGTCTTTCCGGAGTATTCTTCTTATTCTTAACAGTAATATATCTGCTTGTACCAGGTTTTCCGCTGGTCTTGTGTTCGGTACATTCCAGGATCACCTGAACCCTGCTTCCTTTCTTTGCCATTTTGCTGAATTTATAAATTTATTAGCCGGGACTTTTTATATCTTTTCTCCTGCTTTACGTAATTCTTTTACAACAGCATATAGACCTTTTTTGTTGATCGTCCGGATGCCTTCCGTAGATAATTTGAGGCTTACCCATTTGTCTTCCTCAGCCAGGAAAAAACGCTTCTGTTGTAAATTTGGTAAAAAGCGACGTTTCGTTTTAATATTCGAATGGGAAACGCTGTTTCCTGTGATTGGCCTCTTTCCTGTTAACTGACATACTCTAGACATACCATCGGAATTTTGGACGGCGAAGGTCGGGATAATTCTCAGATTTTCAAAGAAAACAAAGGAGAATTTGGAAATTGCATCTACAGGCATGGGGATAGAAATTCAAATGGGTGGATAACCCCGGCAAATACTCTTCTTTCAAAACTGAACTCCTCATGTTATAAAAGTTTTGATTACCTGCAATCCTTTCAGTGTTAATTAATTATAACAATTTACAAATTTGCAGATTTTAAAAAATGCAAATCTGATTTCCTCTTACTTTGCAATAAAGGGTAAAATGGCAATCATGAAAAGAAGAACCATTCCAAGAGATATCAGCTGGCTGGCTTTTAACGGACGGGTCCTGCAGGAGGCAGCAGATCCATCTGTTCCTCTCCGTGAAAGGGTAAAATTTCTGGGGATATTCTCCAATAACCTGGATGAGTTTTTCCGGGTCAGGGTAGCTGCGCTGAATCGTATGAAAGAATTCAGCGGCAAGGGTAAACTGAACATGCATATGGAAATAGCGCCTGAAAAAATTCTGCTTCAGATTCAATCTATCGTATTACAACAACAGGAAAGATTCGACGAAATATGGCGGTATATATATGCTGAAATGAAAAACGAGAAAATTTTTCTGATCACTGAAAAAGATCTCAATAAAGACCAGCAAAAATTTGTTCAGAATTATTTTGAAGAAGAGGCTCGTGCCAATATTATTCCCTTAATGATTCAAAGTATTCCCCAGTTTCCTTATTTAAGAGAAAAATCCCTTTATCTCGGAGTCGTACTCTCGAGAAAATCTTCAGAAAAAGAAGAGAAAAAATATGCACTTATTGAGATTCCCAGCCGAACCCTTGGCCGTTTTGTGATCCTGCCCTCCCCTTTACCAGACGAACACCATATCATTTTACTGGAAGATGTGATCCGATATAACTTAAAAAATATATTTAGTTATTTTGGTTATGAGCGTTATGGTTCCTGGGTTTTCAAAGTTACAAAGGACGCTGAAATAGATATAGATAATGACCTGTCTACATCGCTTATTGAAAAAATTGAAAAAGGGTTAAAGAACCGGCGTAAAGGAAAATTTGTCCGTTTTATATATGACAAGGAAATGGATGTGGATCTGCTCGATTTCCTGATAAAAGGCCTTTTACTGGCAAAAAAAGGTACGATTATACCTGGCGGACGAATTCATAATTTCAGGCATTTCATAGATTTCCCGGACGTTTTTACGAAGAAGGGACAACGTAAAAAACCATTTTCGCATCCTCTTGTCAGTCGCGCGAACCGTATTACAGATATTGTAATGGAACAGGACGTAATGCTTCATTTCCCTTATCATTCCTTCAATACAGTGATCGATATGTTGAGAGAAGCTGCAATTGATCCGGAGGTCACAACTATTAAAGTGACATGTTACCGGCTGGCTTCCAATTCAAAAGTGATCAATGCCCTTATCAACGCAGTCAGGAATGGCAAACAAGTAACCGCTATGATGGAATACAGGGCCCGGTTTGATGAAGAAGCAAATCTGGAATGGAAAGTTATTCTTGAAGAGGAAGGAGTTAAAGTAATTGATGTGATCCCGAATATGAAAGTCCACTCCAAACTTTGCCTTATAAGGAAAATGAAGGGCAACCGTTCAATTTATTATGGTTTTGTGAGTACTGGCAACCTCAATGAAAAAACAGCGATGTTGTATAGTGACCATTGTCTTCTCACATCCAACCGAAACATCATGGCCGATGTGAACCGGATGTTTACTTATATGGAAAAATGGAAGGAAGGACCATCGCCGCTGAAGGCCTGCAAAACATTAATTCCCTGTCCGATTTATCTGCGAAAGGAATTATATCATATGATAAATAGTGAAATAAAAGCTGCGAAGAATAAAAAGCAAGCATCCATCACTTTGAAGATAAATTCTCTTTCAGATGAGGAACTCATATACAAACTATATGAAGCCGCTCGTGCAGGTGTTGAGATTAAACTAGTTGTTCGCGGAATTTTTTGCATGATGCCTGAAAATAAAAAATTCAGAAAACCCGTCAAGGCCATCAGTATCCTGGATGAATATCTTGAACATGCCAGAATATATATTTTTCACAACCAGGGTAAAGAAAAAGTTTATATATCTTCGGCTGACTGGATGGTACGTAACCTGGATCATCGGGTGGAAGCAACTTGTCCTGTGCTGGATCCTAAAATCAGGCAGGAATTGAAAGAAATTCTGGAGATCCAGCTTTCTGATAATGTAAAAGCAAGATGGCTGGATAACAATCTGCAAAATCAATATAAAAAAGATCAATCCAAAAAAGTGCGTTCACAGATCGAAATTTATCAATACCTGTATCAGAAAATAAATAAGGGAACTGTTTTAATTGATCCTCTACCCGCAACTAAATCTGATATAACCGTTTCAGTTTAAAATCCATGCCCATGATATTGGCAGCAATTGATATTGGTAGTAATGCGGCCAGGTTATTGATCACAGAAGTAATTGATTCGGAAAAGAAACCTTTTTTCGAAAAACTTAACCTGGTTCGTGTTCCACTCCGGCTGGGAATGGATGTTTTTGAAAAAAAGGAAATTTCAGAAATGAAAACTTCCATGCTGATGAACACAATCCGTTCTTATAAATACCTCATGGATGCTTACCAGGTGACTAATTTTAAAGCTGCCGCCACATCTGCGATGCGTGATGCAAAGAATGGTCCGGAAATTATCGAGGCCGTCGCCGGAGCAACCGGAATTCGCATTGAGATTATCAGCGGTGATGATGAAGCCGCATTCATTTATGAGAACCATATTGCAGAAAACCTAAACAGCGACAATTCTTATTTGTATATTGATGTGGGAGGAGGCAGTACCGAGCTGACCTGTTTTGCAGATAACCGCCTTCTCTTTAAAAAATCATTTAATATTGGTACCATTCGTCTGATTAAAAACCAGATCACAGAAGCACACTGGGACCAGATGAAGGATTTTCTTAAGAAAGAAATGAAGACGATGGTAAAACATCTTACCGCCATCGGTTCCGGTGGAAATATCAATAAAGTATTTTCTCTTTCTAAAAGAAAAGATGGGAAACCCCTGCCACTCGAACTCCTAAAAGATTACTATAAAGAACTCAATAGCTTTTCTGTTCCGGACCGTATGCGACTGTACAACCTCAAAGAGGACCGCGCAGATGTAATTGTTCCCGCTCTCCTGATTTATATCAATGTGATGCGCTGGATTGATGCAGAAGAAATTTTCGTTCCTAAAATTGGCCTTGCCGATGGTATGATCCAGGCGCTTTACAGAGAATTACAAACGGTGCCAGATTAGCTTCATGCGTTAAGCGTTAAGCCTTCAACGTTAAGCTGAAACGGATTATCTTTAACATTCAACCTTAATAAATGGTTCCAAAAAAAATTACGACTCATATTCTTCAGAATATGAAAGTGAACGGGGAACGTATTTCCATGATCACTGCTTACGATTTTTCTTTTGCCCGTTTATTTGATCAGGCAGGTATTGATGTGATTCTTGTAGGAGATTCTGCCTCCAATGTAATGGCCGGTCATGAAACCACACTGCCAATTACACTGGATCAAATGATCTACCATGCTTCATCTGTAATTCGCGGGGTCGCACGCTCGCTTGTAATTGTGGACCTGCCATTCGGATCATATCAATCAAATTCAAAAGAAGCCCTCATCTCCGCAATACGAATCATGAAAGAAACAGGGGCACATGGTGTAAAACTTGAAGGGGGTGAAGAAGTACTTGAATCAGTAAAAAGAATTCTGGCTGCAGGAGTACCCGTTATGGGACATCTCGGGCTTACTCCACAATCCATTTATAAATTCGGGACGTATACGGTTCGCGCGAAAGAGGAAATGGAAGCCAATAAACTAAAAATTGATGCGCGACTTCTGGAAGAATCAGGATGCTTTGCTATTGTATTGGAAAAGATTCCTGCTATGCTGGCCAAAGAAGTCGCAGAAACAGTCAGCATACCCGTCATTGGAATCGGTGCCGGAAAATATTGCGATGGACAGGTATTGGTCATGCATGACCTGCTGGGTATTAATACTGAATTCAAACCCCGCTTCCTTCGCCAGTATCTCAATCTTCATGATCCGATTACCCAAGCCGTACAACAATATATTAAAGACGTTAAGTCGAATGATTTCCCCAGTGAACAGGAACAGTATTAAAGCTTCGGTCGGTCAACCGTCATCTGTCATCTGTCATCTGTTAACCAAAAATCCTATCCCATAATAATCTTTTCTTCCAGAGCCTGATAGAATATTATTTTTTATAATATTAGTTCTTCAGCATTGGTTTTATTATTATGAATAAAACAGCCCTGATTTTATCATATATTTTAATTTTAGGCCTACCTTTCCAAAACCAAAATTGAGTACTATGAGAAAATTGCTAATCCTGTCGGGTTTAATATTATACTCCACTTTTATTTTTGCCCAGTCCGCTATTACAGGTAAAATAACCGATATAAAAACAGGAGTACCCATTTCGGGCGTTTCTGTAAAAATCAGGTCTTCCAATAAAGGAACTACAACTGATAATCAGGGTTCATTTAAAATACAGGCTAATGCAAATGATGTGCTTGAAATAAGCGCAATCGGATATAAAACCCAATCAGTAAAAGTTGGCGCACTATCTGATATAACGATAGCTTTAGAACAAAATTTAACCGATCTGGGTGAAGTAGTTGTAACGGGTAATCGTGGTTCGCCAAGGGTAAGAACCGAGAGTCCTGTTCCGGTTGATATTGTTAAATTAAATTCACTGGAACAGACGACTTCAGCTCCGAACCTAGAATCGCAATTAAATATGGCTGTTCCTTCATTTAATTACAATAAACAAAGTGGTGCGGATGGTTCTGATGCCATTGATTTTGCCAGCCTCAGGGGTCTCGGATATGACCAAACCTTAGTTTTGGTTAATGGTAAGCGGCGTCACTTATCTGCATTTGTAAATGAATTTGGAACCAGGGGCCGGGGAAATTCAGGTACCGACCTGAATGCCATACCTGAAGCAGCAATTGACCGTGTGGAAATATTACGAGATGGGGCATCTGCCCAATATGGCTCAGATGCAATAGCAGGTGTTATAAATATTATTCTAAAGAAAGATGTAAATAAACTATATGCTGTAATTGGCGTGAGTGGGTATAATGATCCTACATATAATACACTTAATAATGTTGATCCCAGTCAGTATTACACTGGTTCAAAAATAGATGGCCAAACCATGAAGATTGACTTAAATTATGGTTTGCCAATCGGAAAAAATGGAGGTTTTATCAATATTGGTGCTAATTTCCTTACGATTGGAAAAACATTCAGAGCGCTTCCGGATACGAACTGGTCAACCAATCCAGGATCTAAAAAAGTAGCTCCTTACATTGCCGAATACAGAAGGGCTTTTGGAGATGGATCGATAATTTCCGGCGGAGCCATGTACAATGCTGAAATACCTTTAGCAGGATCGAAAACAACTTTTTATTCTTTTGGCGGATATAATTATAAACATTCCAATGTGTATGCATGGACCAGAAATTTTTATGACCATCCGGAAAAATACCCGACCGATGCTGGTGGTAATCTGCTCTTTGTTCCAAGTATAATGCGCGTTTTTGATCCGTCGCCAGGTGTTTTGGATACAGCAAATGTTTACTATAATCCACAGGAAGATGTTTATATAAAAGATATCTCTTTAGCCGCCGGATTTAGAGGAACTGTTGGGAACAACTGGGACTGGGATCTTAGCAATGTGATTGGTTATAATAATTTTCACTATTATGGCAACAAAACATTCAATGCAACCCTGCCTGAGAATGTTGTAGCCACTCAAAATCGATTTGACGATGGCGGATTTAATTTTTTACAAAATACAACCAATTTAGATGTCAGCAGAAGATTTAATTCCATCGCTCATGGGTTGACATTTTCATTCGGACTTGAATTCCGTTACGAAAACTATAAAATATTCGATGGTGAAGAAGCTTCATATGCAAGTTATCCACCAACACAAAAATATTATCCAATAACAGGTGATACCAGAGATGTTGCATCCGGCTCACAGGGTTTCCCGGGATTCAGACCTTCAGATGAAGTAAATGCGAGCCGTACAAATGTGGGCGGTTATCTGGAAGGATCCCTGGATGTAACAGAAAAATGGTTGGTTGATGGGGCTTTAAGGCTGGAAAACTATTCCGATTTTGGTTTTGTAAATACCTACAAATTTGCAACCCGTTATAAACTATCGGATAATTTTAATTTGAGAGGTTCCGTAAGCACAGGTTTCCGGGCGCCTTCATTACAGCAGATCAACTTTAGTAATATAAACACAAATATAGTAGCTGGCAGCTTGCAATATATCTGGCTGGCTCCCAATACAAGTGCCGTTGCGAAAGCTGCCGGTATTCCACCTTTGAAACAGGAGACATCTGTAAATTACAGTCTGGGTTTTGCTTGGAAACCTGTGAATAATTTCACGGTCACAGTCGATGGCTACCTGATCAAATTAAAGAACCGGATAATTTTTTCAGGACAGTTTTCTGCAACGGATTCAGTGTTAGCTCCATATATCCCGGCAACTCCACCGCTTAATTCTGTCCAGTTTTTTGCAAATGCAGTGAATACGACAAATGAAGGAGTTGATATCGTTTTGGAATATAATAAAAGATGGGGTAAAAAAGGAATTAAATTATTATTTGCAGGAAATATTCAAACCATAACTATAGATAAAATAAATATCCCGGCTCCGCTGAATGATACTTATTTTGACAGGCAGACTTTTTTTAGTACGCGTGAGCAGGCCTTCTTGATTGCCTCTGCTCCACACACTAAATTTTCAATGAATCTGGAATATGATATTAACCAATTTGCAGTGGGTACCCATCTGACATATTATGGCAAATTGTCAACTCAGGGATATGGATATTCAACGCAGGCCGGCGCACAACCTGGCGAGGCAGGCGGAGCCGGCGTTTCAGACGCAGGTCTTGGTTACGATCCTTATGTCGAACTGGACAATGGAACCGGAACAGTTCCGGAAAATTTTGTTTTCAATCCCAAGATGACAACAGACCTCTACCTTTCTTATAAGATAAGTAAAAACGTATCATGGATCATTGGTGTTGATAATATTTTCAATGTTCATCCTGATATTTCTGCTACAGCAGGAGCAAAAAATGCATCCTGGGGTGACAGTGAATCGGGTGGTCCTTTTGATGCAGTTCAAATGGGTTATAATGGAACGAGGTTATGGACCAACCTTGTTCTTCACTTCTAATTTTAATTTACAAAGTATTGCCAAAGACCATCCCACTGAAAAGGGGTGGTCTTTTATTTTAAGTAAATTCTCCCACATACTCCCATACTCCCATACTCCCATACTCCCATACTCCCATACTCCCATACTCCCATACTTTCTTAATAACTTGCATTTTCAATCGAATGATATGGATTTCTTAAAAGAACTGGGTATTCATGCACATAATGCTGGCAGCTCCACGGGCTTGAAATGGTTTGACAACCCGAAACAAACCATTGAATCCTTTTCTCCGGTGGATGGAAAAAAGATTGGTTCTGTTTCTGTAACCACCAAAGAGAATTATGATCAGATTGTAAATCAGTCGCAGGATGCATTTTTGAATTGGAGAACATGGCCCGCACCGAAGCGTGGTGAAATTGTCCGTCAGCTGGGCGAAGCCCTTCGCGAAAAAAAACACGCACTCGGAAGCCTTGTGAGTTATGAAATGGGTAAGAGTCTGCAGGAAGGTCTGGGTGAAGTACAGGAAATGATTGATATATGTGATTTTGCCGTTGGCCTTTCCCGTCAGCTTCACGGATTTACCATGCATAGTGAAAGACCACAGCATCGGATGTATGAACAATGGCATCCGTTGGGTATCGTTGGAATAATTTCAGCATTTAATTTCCCTGTCGCAGTATGGAGCTGGAATAGTATGCTGGCCTGGGTTTGTGGAAATGTTGTTATATGGAAGGGTTCTGAAAAAACACCTTTGTGTTCACTTGCCTGCCAGTCTATCATTTCAGAAATTTTCAAAAAAAATGAAGTACCCGAAGGTGTAAGTAATATTATAACAGGGGGCCGTGAAGCAGGAGAATGGATAAGTGCAGATCATCGTATACCACTTGTTTCAGCAACGGGGTCTACTCGTATGGGAAGGGCCCTTGCTTCTGTAGTTGCCTCCCGCCTGGGAAAATCTCTTCTGGAGCTGGGAGGAAATAATGCAATTATCGTTAGTGACCAGGCTGATCTGGACATTGCAGTGACCGGCGCTTTGTTTGGTGCAGTGGGAACGGCTGGTCAAAGATGTACGAGTACACGAAGGCTGATCATCCAGGAAAAGGTTTATGAAAAAGTAAAAAATAAATTGGTTAGCGCATATGGACAATTAAAAATTGGTGACCCTCTGAATGAAAAAAATCATGTTGGTCCTCTGATTGACAAGCAAGCAGTAAATATGTATGAAAAAGCTATTGATTCCTGTAAAAAAC
>Ga0206982_1034_pt1 | contig 50641 bp, 48 predicted proteins | sample Alteio_BWMinCont_18_FD_153493 | JGI IMG/M metagenome (GOLD analysis project Ga0206982, IMG submission 153493) | Enriched cells from forest soil in Barre Woods Harvard Forest LTER site, Petersham, Massachusetts, United States -... | ecosystem: Environmental > Terrestrial > Soil > Temperate forest >... | reverse complement strand
ATGTTTACTTAAGGTACAGGGAATTATGGAGGCGTTAGGGCAACTAAAATCATCATCGGGACTGAAATATCCCATGGCTCCGGAATAAACACCCCGTCGGCTTTGCTCGTATTGTTCCATCAATTGCATTGCGCTTATTTTGGGGGCACCTGTCATGCTGCCCATCGGGAAAGTGTTTTTTAGCGCCTGAATTGCCGATATATTTTGATCCAATTGGCAGGTAACTGTTGATATCATTTGATGGATCAGCTTAAAGCTGTAAATACCAAACAACTCCTCCGTTTGCACAGTACCCTGCACGGCCGATTTGGTGAGATCATTCCGCACCAAATCAACTATCATCACGTTTTCCTGCAATTCCTTAACCGTTTCGCGCAGCCGGGTTTTAATCAAGTCATCGTCCGCATTGTCTTTACCCCTTTTGGCAGTTCCCTTAATGGGTTGTGATATTAGTTTCTGACCTCTTTTCGCTAAAAAGCGTTCGGGTGTGGCACAAAGGATGCAGTTGTGATGCCATTTAAAAAAAGCAGCAAAAGGGTTGGGAGATATTTCATTCAATCTCAAAAAAACGGCCAAAGGGTCAATAATGGCATTTTCTGCAAAAAATTCCTGGCAAAAGTTGGTTACATAAATATCGCCGCGATTAATATGATTTCTTATTTTTTCGACTGTATTTAAATATGCCGCTTTGCTGAAACGTTGTTCAACGTTTACAGGCGGCATTTTAATAGGGGTATGTGATTTTTGTGTTTCAACGCATTGCAGTACGAATGCAGGGTCATCAGCAATTATTTCTACGTTGTTACCTTTAATCAACATAAGGTATTGAGGCGCGAAGAAATAAAGATCAGGAAATTGAAGGTGGTCGGCATTTTGTGACGACAGCTGCTCGGTTTCGTTTTTGAGGTCGTACCCCAAAAAACCGGTAACCCAGCCCGGATTCCTTTTGCGGAACTGTTCCAATTCGCTATAAGCATGGCCAACAAGGCTTACCACCTCATTTTTTGTACCAATGGCAATTAGAGTATCGAATTTTGAATAAGGATCTGTAAAATTGTTGGAATCAAGATAACAGAAAACATTAAAAGACGATGCCCATTGTAAAGCTTTGTTTTTAAATGTTTGCAGATCGGCAATGTGTTTTATCACCCCGCAAAAATAGCAAGCTTTACCAGTACTTTTAATTAATTGATGTCACATTTTTTAGGTGATATTCAATCAGCCTGCTAATCCTTATGCTATAGAGCTCACAGATCTTATCGCATTTCTGCAATGTCAAATCTGTTTTATTGTTTTCCCAGTTGTTGTAGGTTTTGCGGCTAATATTCAAATGGTCAGCTACATACTGTTGCGAGTATTTATTATTAAGCCTGATTTTTTTTAAGGTAGTGCCAATGCCCATGGTATATTTCTTTTTTTATTACACCAATTTATGTATTGAAAACGTAATTAAATTTTTAATTACACCAACGTTGATAATGTATATACTAATACGGTTATTCTATATATAAACAAAATAATAGCCACTGATTTTAACCCTTAATTAAACACCGGGTTAAATTTTGCTTTTATGTTATTATTTAAAATATGCAAGTATTTGCGCTAACAATAGAGCTTACGGGAATATTTAATATCACAACAATACTTTTAAAATATTGTTTTTTAGATAGTTAAAATAATTAAACAAAAAAGGCCCCGATAACGGAGCCTTTTAAAAAATTTATTTAAAACTTAGTGTAGTACTAAAGTTTGTATCCTGTCGGGGCCAACGGAAAGGTATTTTACGGGGACCCCAAGCTCCGCTTCCAGGAAGCTAATATAAGCGCTTAATTTTTCAGGTATCTGAGCTATTTCGGTAATGCCTGTAATATCTTCTTTCCAGCCGTTAATTTCTTTTAAAACAGGTACAGCATCTACCGAACAAATATCATACGGCATGTAATCGATGGTTTCGCCCAGATAATTGTAGTGGGTGCAGGCATAAATTTTATCAAAGCCACTTAATACATCGGCCTTGGTCATTACCAGTTCGGTAACGCCGTTAAGCATTATAGCATATTTAAGGGCCGGTAAATCAATCCAGCCGGTACGGCGGGGCCTGCCAGTGGTAGCGCCAAATTCATGGCCTATACGGCGCAGTTCTTCGCCGGTTTCGTTATTTAGTTCGGTAGGGAAGGGGCCACCGCCTACTCGGGTACAATAAGCTTTAAAAATGCCTATTACATCGCCAATTTTATTAGGTGCAATGCCTAACCCGGTGCAAGCACCTGCAGTTGTGGTATTTGATGAGGTAACAAAAGGATATGAGCCAAAGTCAATATCAAGCATAGTGCCCTGCGCGCCTTCGGCCAGCACTTTTTTGCCTTGCTTCAGGTAGCTGTTTACCAGGTGTTCAGAATCAACCAGTTGGAATTTGTTAATCAGCTCAACTGCTTCAAAAAATGCTTTTTCACGATCACTGAAATCATCAACCTCGCCATATAGTGATTTAAGCATAGATACATGCTTATCAACCAGCTTTTTGTAACGTTCTTTAAAATCGGGCAGAGTAGTATCACCAACACGCAGGCCGTTACGACCTGTTTTGTCCATATAGGTTGGACCAATACCTTTTAAGGTTGAACCAATTTTGCCTTCGCCCATTTTTTTCTCTGATGCGGCATCCAGCAATTGGTGAGTAGGCAATATAAGGTGCGCCTTTTTAGCAATCATCAGGTTACCCTTTGCTAACAAATCGTGCCCGGCATCTTTTAATTTATCAATTTCCCTTTTAAGGGTAATGGGGTCAATAACAACACCATTGCCTATCAGGTTCATGGTATTTTCAAAAAATATGCCCGAAGGTATAGTGTTTAATACAAATTTTTTACCGTCAAATTCAAGCGTGTGGCCTGCATTTGGTCCGCCCTGGAAACGCGCAATAAGGTCATAACCCGCGCTTAGTACGTCAACAATTTTTCCTTTACCTTCATCGCCCCACTGGAGGCCTAATAATACGTCAACAGCCATTAGTTTTTATTTCTTTTTTTTGTAGTAATCATCAAATCCTTTAATAATCGTCTCTTTTACTTCTGCCCATGTTGCTCCATCCAAACTAACTGGGTCCGGATTATCTTCAGCATCAATAAAATAGACTATTGATCTAATCAGTGCAAAGGTATCATCATAATTATATCTATCATGATAAAATTGAAAAAGATCATCCATTGAATAGGATTGCAGCAATTTTGCAATATCCCAAAAATCCTTTTTAGCTCCTCTGCCTTTCACTGCATTAAGTTTTAAAGCAATTAAATCTTTGTTGTCAGCAAATGGAATCCCGTCTATAATTTGTATTGGGTTTAAAAAAGGGTCTTTAACAGAAACAAAATCAACCTTTACATCCCGGATAATGCATTGATAAATATGCTTACTTCTTTCGTTTGTAGTAATTAATTTCCCAAAAGCGTCTTCTAATGCTGGGATGAGGACTTCTTTTTCAAAAGGTTGATCGGTAAATAAATCTAAATCGATTGATTTTCGATGACCCATTAGTAGGGAAAGTGCGGTTCCGCCAACCAGTCTGAATTGCTTTAATTCAGGTAAGGAAACAATCTGTTTTAGAAGTTCCAGTGTTGAAGGTTCAACTGTTTCTTCTTGTAACATTTAAAATCGGTAGGTTTTACTTTAAACAAAACACAGCAAAAATTTATGCTAATGTCTGATAAACAATTGGCTTGCAGGGCTAATTCTTTTACTTTTTCAAAACCGTAAAAAGTTAAAATACTATCAAAATCCTCGGCCTTGCCTCTTTCAATTATCTTTTCAACAATATAGCGGGCATTCTTTTCATAATCGATCTTATCCATATCAACATCCCAAAATGCTTGTTTGCTTAATGTTGGTTTATTCATTTTTACGAAACTTTTCTTTCGCAATTGCCCGCTTTCAGCTTTTCGCAATTACCATACAGGTTAAGCGAATGGTGTTTTATTTCAAATTTCAATAAGCCACCCATCATGCTTTGTATCTGCTGAATGCGGGGGTCGCAAAATTCAACCACCTTGCCGCAATCAATGCAAATAATATGATCATGCTGTTTATAACCGTATGATTTTTCGAACTGGGCCATATTTTTACCAAATTGGTGCTTGGTAACCAAATCGCACGAAACTAAAAGCTCCAGCGTGTTATAAACCGTGGCCCTGCTAACCCGGTATTTTTTATTTTTCATATGGATATACAATGATTCCACATCAAAATGATCGCTGCGGGAATATATTTCTTCCAGTATGGCAAACCGCTCGGGTGTTTTTCTTAGGTTTTTATTTTCAAGATAGGCCTCGAAAATTTTTTTAACCATATCTATGGTTTCCTGTTGAGACATGCTAATATTTAAAGAGACAAAGTTATTAAATTAGTTTAGAGTTGATTAAGTTTATTAGGTTGATTAAGTTATCGGGGTAACTACTCACTCAATCAACCAATCACCTAGTCAACCAATTAAGATGCTTTTTCAATAACCGAATCAAAGCGGTTAACGCCGGTTACGCCTTTTACTGTTTTTAATTTTTTGATCAGATTTTCGAGATGTTCGGTATCGTTTACGTAAACCATTATTGATCCCTCAAAAATGCCGTTGTCGCTATCAACCGTAATAGAGCGCATATTCACCTTGAAATCATTGGATATTACAGTGGTTAACTTGTTAATTAAGCCAACATCATCAATACCTGTAATTCGTAAACCGGTTAAAAAGGCAAGTTCCTGTTGGTTGGTCCAGCGTGCTTTTACAATACGGTAGCCATAATTGGCCATCAGTTTGGCCGCATTTGGGCAGTTAGTGCGATGTATTTTTATACCATCGCTTACGGTTATAAATCCAAATACGTCATCACCGGGGATAGGGTTACAGCAATTGGCCAGCTTGTAGTCAATTTTCTGCATATCCTCGCCAATCAAAAGCATATCCTTATCTTTTGATTTCAGATTGCGCATCAGGCTTTGTACCTGCTCTGCCTCAATTTTATCCTGCGGCTTATTTTCAATTACTTTTTCTGATGCCTGGTATTCTTTCAGGTCCTTCATATCAATAGTGCCTTTGGCAACATTGTAAAAAAGATCCTGGGTTGATGGCAGCTTAAAGTAATAGCTTAGCTTATGTATATTTTCGGAGTTGTAGGTGATTTTTAACGATTTAAGCTTCCGCTCCAATATCTCCTTACCGTCTTCGGCAACTTTGCGTTTTTCTTCTTTTAGGGCCGATTTTATTTTGGCTTTGGCTTTGGCCGTTACCACAATATTGAGCCAGTCTTCCTTCGGCACCTGCTTGCTTGAGGTAATGATCTCCACCTGATCGCCATTTTGCAGCTTATGGTTAAGCGGTACCAGTTTATGGTTTACCTTGGCGCCAATACAGCTGGCGCCTACATCGGTGTGAATTTCAAAGGCAAAATCGAGCGCGGTAGCGTTTAATGGCAGCTGAATAAGCGCTCCTTTCGGGGTGAAGATGAAGATCTCGTCCGAAAAAAGGTTCATCTTAAAATCGTCCAGAAAATCAAGCGCATTTGACTCGGGGTTTTTCAACAAGTCCCTAACCTTTTGCACCCATTGATCGAGCCCGCTATCGGTTGACGATTCTTTGTATTTCCAATGCGCGGCAAATCCTTTTTCGGCAATTTCATTCATGCGCTTGGTGCGGATCTGTACCTCAACCCATTGCCCGCGGGGCCCCATTACCGTGGTATGCAACGATTCATAACCGTTTGCCTTTGGCGACGATATCCAGTCGCGCAGCCTGTCCGGATTGGGGCGGTACAAATCTGTTACAATGGAATAAGCCTTCCAGCAGTCGGCCTTTTCGTGCTCGGGAGCACTATCCAGTATAATCCTGATGGCAAAAAGATCGTACACCTCTTCAAAGGGTATCGATTTTTTCTTCATCTTGTTCCAAATTGAGTGGATTGATTTTGGCCTGCCGAATATATCAGCCTCCAAACCCTGACCGGTGATTACTTTTTTTACCGGCTCAATAAAATCGCGGATAAATTTTTCACGTTCAGCCTTTTTCTCGTTAAGCTTATTTTTAATGAACTGGTAGGTTTCTCTTTCCATGTATTTCATGGACAAGTCTTCCAGTTCTGATTTTATGGCATATAAACCCAGGCGGTGTGCCAAAGGGGCATACAGGTAAACGGTTTCTGACGAGAGTTTTAGCTGCTTATCGCGCGGCATAAACTCCATGGTGCGCATATTGTGCAGGCGGTCGGCCAGTTTTATCAATATTACCCTTACATCGTCGGCCAGGGTGAGCAGCATTTTACGGAAGTTTTCGGCCTGCAACGAACTGTTGGTATCAAAAACCCCCGATATTTTGGTTAAGCCATCAATTATCATGGCCACTTTTTTGCCAAATTCCCTTTCAATATCATCAAGGGTCATATTGGTATCTTCCACCACATCATGCAGCAAAGCACAAACAATAGAGGTGGTGCCCAGGCCAATTTCTTCGGCGGCAATTTGAGCCACTGCAATAGGGTGGTAAATATAAGGCTCGCCCGATTTGCGGCGCATGTCTTTATGACTTTCCAGTGCAACCTCAAAAGCCTTGCGTATCATGCGTTTATCGCCTTTTTGCAAGGTTGATTTTGAAGCACGCAGCAAAGCCCGATATCTTTTTAGTATCTCATTTTTCTCTGCTTCCAGGTCAATCACTAAGTCTTTCATTCGCTGAGCTGTACTCCTTTTTGTGTTGGTTGTTTTGTAACTAAAAATATAATTACAGGATCGTAATAAAATCCCAAATAAAATGCATTAATTTTGTAATACGTAAAATTATGAAATTAATTGGTCTTTTACTGCTGTTTTGTTGTTTGATGGGTTCTGCAATGGCCCAAACTGACAAGCCTGCGCCTTTAATTCTGGGCAAAAACGATACCATTAAAACATATTTAACGGTTGATAGCGGTAAACTTATGCCATGGATAGTAATTCCTGACGTAAGGATTACAGATACCCGCATTTTTAAAAGCCAGGAAGATTTAGATAACTACCGCCGCCTGCGTTACAATGTGCTTAAAGTATTGCCGTATGCACGTTTTGCAGGGCAAAGGTACCGCCAGCTACAGCGCGACCTTGCCTTAACCGGCGATAAACACAAGCAAAAAGAATTGATTGATGCCTGTGAAACACAGATAAAAGATTTATTTAATAAGGAAATTAAAGACCTGACAATTAGTCAGGGCGAGGTTTTGATAAAGTTGATTGACCGGGAAACCGGTAATACCAGCTATGCAATGGTTAAAGATTTAAAGGGCGGTTTTAAAGCGTTTTTATATCAATCAGCAGCCCGCATATTTGGTCATGATTTAAAGGAGACTTATGACCCCGATCAGCAAAAGGATATAGAAGCCATTTTGCTGCAGGCGGGTTATACATCTACTAACTATTAATAATGATTGATAAAAACATCTACCAGTTTAATGTTAAAAAGTTAAACGGTGAAGAAATCAGCCTGGCTGATTATAAAGATAAAGTGCTTTTAATTGTAAATACTGCCTCTCAATGTGGTTTTACACCTCAGCTAAAAGAACTTGCCGAACTGAAGAACGGATTTGAGGGGAAAGATTTTGAAATTCTGGCATTCCCATCAAATGATTTTGGCGGACAAGAACCTCTCGACGGAAATGAATTAGCTCAATTTTGCGAAGTACAACAGGTAAATTATCCTGTTTTTGAAAAAATAAGGGTAAGAGGGCCTTATGCTGATCCTCTATATAAATTTTTTGCTGATAAAAGGGAAAACGGAAAGTTAAACTCTGTGCCCCGGTGGAATTTTCATAAATTTTTAATCAGCAGATCGGGTATGGTAACAGACTTTTTTTATCCGTTTACCAAACCCACGTCATCCAAAATCAGGAAGCAGGTAACGCGCTTATTAGCTACCGGTAAATAATTAAATTTTGTTATGCTTAAACTGGATATATTAGTTTTATCCGTACACCCCGACGATGCCGAATTGGGTTGCGCGGGTACCATATTAAAACATATTGCCGAAGGAAAAAAAGTTGGTATTGTTGATTTAACGCGGGGCGAGTTAGGCACCCGCGGTTCTGTTGAAATAAGAGCCGCCGAAGCTGCCGAAGCCGCAAAAATATTGGGGCTGGCTGTGAGAGAGAATTTGGGTATTCCCGATGGCTTTTTTCAGAACACTAAAGAATACCAGCTGAAAGTTATTGCGGCCATTCGCAAATATCAGCCCGAAATAATTATCACCAATGCCTATCACGACAGGCACCCCGACCATGGCCGGGCAAATGAACTGGTGGAAACTGTCGCCTTTTTAGCCGGCTTACGGAAAATAGAAACTTTTGAGGATGGTAAACTGCAGCAGGAATGGCGGCCATTGCTGGTGTTGCATTTTATACAGGACAGGTATATTAAGCCTGATATATTGATTGACGTTACGGAATACTGGGATAAAAAAATTGCAAGTATTCATGCTTATGGCTCGCAATTTTATAACCCGGGATGGCAGGATGAACCCGAAACGTATATATCATCGCCTGATTTTATACAGGTGGTTGAGGCCCGCGCCCGCGAATTTGGCAAAAGCATTGGAGCTAAATATGCTGAGGGATTTACTTCACGAAAAATTTTAGGGGTTAATAGTTTGTTTGATTTGAGGTAAGATTGAAAAGCGGATCATTAATTGTAAAATATAGTTTAATATTTGAATCTTTCACTGTAGTCAGAGACTACGGGCATAGTCGTCCGAAGTTAATAAACTTCGGACAGCGGGTTGCGATATAATACCTTTCGTAGATAAATCTGACAGGTATATAAGATTAAATTGTGACAACCGGCACTAAAATTGTGAATTAATTTAGGCTCAGCCTTTTCATGTAACCGATATAAAAAAAGCGATGGGTTTTTAAAAATCCATCGCTTTTTTATGTGCATAAATATCACACGTTAGTCCGGATTTATAATCCCGGACTAAAATAAATGGGGATTTACAATCCCCATAACAAAAAAAATAATTCAACACAATTACATCAGTAAACCTGTATGCTATCCCCATTATAGTAACAAACACGCAGTTTTGAACCGTACTGCTAAAATGTTCACCACTTAAATTTAAAAAAATCATAAAAAATTGCGAAACCGAAAAGTTGCACATATATTGCAACCAATTGGTTTCCTAAATTAAATAACAGCACAAATGAGAAGAGATATTTTTCAGGCAATCGCAGACCCCACAAGGAGGGCAATCATAGCCTTAATTGCATTGCAGGCAATGACGCCTAATGCCCTTGCCGAACATTTCGACACTACCCGGCAGGCAGTTTCTAAACATCTGCGCATTTTAACAGAATGTGAACTGATAAAACAAGAACACAAAGGCAGAGAAATTTATTACCAGTTAGAAATTGATAAAATGAAAGAAATTGACAAATGGATTGAGCAGTTCCGCAAAATTTGGGAAACCCGTTTCAACCAACTGGACGATTTATTATCAACAATAAAAAAACAGAAAAATGAGCAGTAATCTCTTATTTGATTTTTCAGTAAATAAGGAAAATAAAACCGTTTACATTGAGCGGGAATTTAACGCCGATCTTGAACTCGTTTGGAAAGCGTGGACAACAGTTGAGTTACTCGACCAATGGTGGGGCCCCAAACCCTTTGTTACAAAAACAAAATTTATGAATTTTGAAGTTGGCGGACGAAGGTTTTTTGCTATGGTAAGCCCGGACGGACAAGAACGCTGGTTTATTCAAAAATTTACTTCCATCAGTCCAAAAACCAATTTCAAAACATACAATACTTTTGCAGATAAAGATGAAAACCCTGAATTGCCCGGTTCTGAATGGGATTTTAATTTCAGCGAACAAAACGACACTACAAAAGTCAGCATTACCATTTATAACGAATCACTTGCCCGATTGGAAAAGATGATTGAAATGGGTACCCTCGAAGGATGTGCTATGCAATTCAAAAATCTGGACGAGTTATTGGAAACTTTATCTCAAAAATGATTTTCAAAAAAAATAAAAAACTAAAATCAATCAAATGAGAAATTTAATTTACGCAATCAATACGACCTTAGATGGTTGCTGCGACCACACTAAATTCTTTCCCGATGAAGCAACGTTTGAGTATGCTACGCGCCTTACGCAAGATACCGGCACATTCCTTTACGGGCGTAAAACTTATCAACTGATGGTTCCTTATTGGCCCGATGTGGCGAAAGAAAATGCTGATGACGAATTTGCTCAGGCATTTGACGCCGTCGACAAAATTGTTGTTTTCTCACAGTCATTAGACAGCCATGAGGGAGAAAAAACAAGAATTGTTCGTACGGGCCTTCAGGAAGAGGTGCTTAAATTGAAACAAGAACCAGGTAAAAATATTATGACAGGTGGTATAAGCCTTCCTTCACAACTTGCAGAACTTGGCTTGATTGATGAATATCATATTATAATTCACCCGATAGTTGTAGGAGAAGGCATACGATTGTTTGACGGTATCCATCTGCAAGAGAAATTACAATTAAAATTGGCTGAGTCAACGGTTTTTAAGTCGGGGGCTGTTGTGCTTCGGTATGTGAAACAATGAGAGAAAAATCTGCGATAAAATTAATTTTGACTTGAGATTTTTAAAAAAAAGCGGATCACTAAAGAGTCCGCTTGCTCAATATTTTAGATTGAAAATAGTCTCAATTGTTAAACTCTTACGTATTCAAAGCGATTGTTCTCATTGCTGCGCTCTCTTCTTAATTTATTTTCGTTTGCCAGTTTTAAAAGGATGCCCGAAAGTTCGGATGTTTTAAATTCTGAATCGAAGTTTTCTTTACAGTACTCAGCAATAGAAGATATGGAATGAGGCACGTCAAAAAAATCGGTCGATAATAGCTGATTTAATACTTTAGTAGCTCCGGGTTTTTTACCGAGCCTGGATGATCCGTTTAGGTATACTCCGTTCTCGCTTTCTGCCCTTTGCCTGTACCCCCTTTTAGTAAATAATTCAACACCTTCGCCATCAGTTTTTTCCGATTCCAGTAGCGCTTCCAACAACTTATCCACCACTCTTACCTGCACCGCTTCAGAACGGAATGAATTAACAACTTCAGATATTTCAATCAGTTGTTTTTTTAATTTTTCAATGTGTTTGCTCATTATGCCTTTTGTAACTAATTATATTGCCTATTCAAAATTACCAACCTTAATAATTAAAAATATTGCTTATTTTGGTAAAAATATAGTATATGTTAATATTGTTACTAATAATTAACGTTAATAAGCTTTTTTTAGCGTGCAATAAGTAGTAAAAGGACTATTTTTAGTTTATATAATAGGCACTGTAGCAAAAGTTTTACATTTACTACAGGTTTGACGTTATTTTTTCAAGTATTGTTAGGCCGTCGTCAATATGTTTTTTGTCAATAATAAGTGCCGGCCTGAAACGGATGCTATGCTCGCCACACCCCAGGAACATCACATTATGCTCCATTCCTTCGTGAATAAATTTGTCTCTTCTTGCCTTATCGGGGAAATCAAACGCGGTTAAAAGCCCTTTACCACGTATATTGGTAATAATAGGGTGGCTGTTGGAAATGTTTTGTAGTTGCTGTTGTAGGTAGTCGCCCATTTGTGCGGCATTATCGCACAGGTTGTCTTCCTCAATAATGTCCATTATTTTTGAGGCTCTAACCATATCAACCAAACTACCGCCCCAGGTTGAGTTAATGCGCGATGGTACGTTGAATACATTGTGTTCAACCTCGTCAACTCTTCTGCCAGCCAGTATGCCGCAAACCTGCATCTTTTTACCAAATGCAATAACATCCGGACGGGCAAGTTCGCCAAAATGTTCATGGCACCAGAATTTGCCTGTTAGGCCCACACCGGTTTGTATTTCGTCATAAATTAATAAGGCTTCATTTTCATCAGCCAGTTTTCTTAGCTGCTCTAAAAATTCCTGTCTTACGTGGTTATCTCCTCCTTCTGATTGTATGGGCTCAATAATAATAGCACATACATCGTCCTTATTTTCGTCGAATGCCTTTTTGATTTGCGTTATGGATAACGCCTCTCTTTTTAAAAGATCATCGTGATTGCTGTCGCTGTACGGAAAGTTGATGTATGGAACCGATACTCGTGGCCAATCAAATTTGGCAAACCATTTAGTTTTTACCGGTTGGGTATTGGTTAAGCTTAGCGTATAACCCGAGCGGCCATGAAATGCGTGCTCAAAGTGAATTACTTTAAAACCTTTTTCCTTGGTATAACCTTTTTCAAAGTTTTTTTGAACTTTCCAGTCCATGGCTACTTTTAAAGCGTTTTCAATAGCCAAAGCGCCGCCTGAGATAAAAAAAGCATGCGGAAGGTATTCCGGTATACCCACCCTGTCGAAAGTTTCAACGAACTGCGCATATTGCGTTGTATAAATATCAGAGTTTGATGGGTTGGTTAAAGCAGCCAGCATCAGGTTCTTTTTAAACTCCTCGTCGTTCACCATTTTGGGGTGATTATAACCTAAAGGTACCGAAGCAAAGCAGGTAAAAAAGTCGAGCAAGGTACGGTTATGTTTAGCATCGTAAATATAAACACCCTTACTTTTTTCCATATCAAAAGTTAAGTCGAAGCCATCGGCTAAAACATGCTTCTGCAAAGAAGCCTGTACATTTTCGGGAGAAACAAGCAGGTTATACATATCGGTTTGATTTCTCCAAATTTATTAAAAAAGCCCCTAAAAACAAAATTTAGGCACTTTTTGAACCGAAACGCCAAAAAGTAACTTTAAATTGTTTAAAGTTGGTTTTTGTACTGAAATTACTTTTGGTTTTTGGAATTTGAAAGTCCTGAAGCCCTAAGTCTGAAATCGGAAAGTCGCAAAAAAGTCCAAAAGATTAGCAGATCTGAGCAAAAATGCCCTAATCACTAACCTCCAATCAACTAATCACAAATCGCTCTTTCATCCCCAACAAACCCCAAATGCCGCCGCTGTGAATAGCCAGTATTTTATCGCCGGGTTTAAAATGTTTTTTTTGAGCGAGGTCAAATAGGGCATACAGCATTTTGCCGGTGTAAACAGGTTCAATTAATATCCCGGTATCGGTTACAAATTGTTTTATGAATTTAATTAGCTCAGGGGTAGTTTTGCCGTATCCGCCAAAATGGTAATCGGTGTGCAAGTGGTAGTCAGCAGGCGAGGTTAAAAAACGATCAATTTCGCTCTTTAAAAATTCGCCGTTTTTAAACACCGGGATAGTATTAAATTGTGTAGATAGCTGATGTTCTTTTATTCCGTTTATAATGCCGGCGGCGGTGGTGCCGGTGCCGCTGGCGCAAAAAATATGCTGGTATGTGTCTTCCAGTTCGTTAAGCAATTCGCTGCATCCTTTGGCGCCTTCGGCAGATGAGCCTCCTTCGTCAATAAAAAAAACATCAGCATTATTGCCAAAGTGTTTTTCAAACAGGCTTGGTTTATCGCGGTAGCTATCGCGATCAGTAAATATCAGTTCCATGCCATGTAAGCGGCATAAAAACAGGGTATCGTTATTTACGGGTTCGCCGCGTACTATCCCTGTGGCTTTAAAGTCAAATTTGGCTGCTGCTGCTGCCGTTGCCAGTAAATGATTGGAATAGGCACCGCCAAAAGTTACCAGGTGGGTTTTATCTTGCGCCTGCGCCTGTTTTAAAATATATTTCAGCTTCCGCCATTTATTGCCCGAAATAATGGGGTGTATCAGGTCATCCCGTTTTATAAAAACCTTTAAATCCAGCTCAGTAAATAACTTATTTTTAATTTGATGAACGGGACTAAAAATTTCGAGATCGATATCCATTAATGACAATTATGGGGTATAAATTATGAGGATATAAAGGTACATATTTAACAATTAATCAATAATTTGAAAAAACGAGTATTTTTGCGCCGATGGCAGATGAAAACGAATTAATTGACCAGGATGAACAGGATTTATATGAGCACCTGCGTATAATTGTTGATAAAGGACAATCGTTATTGCGAATTGATAAGTTTTTAATGCACCGCGTTGAAAATGCTTCGCGTAACCGTATCCAGAACGCCATTGAGCTGGAAAATGTACTGGTAAATGAAAGGCCCGTTAAATCGAGCTATAAAGTAAAGCCGCTGGATGTAATATCGGTTGTACTGCCGCACCCGCCGCGCGATACAGAGGTTTACCCCGAAAATATTCCGCTTGATATTGTTTATGAGGATGATGATGTGCTGGTAGTAAACAAGCCTGCTGGCCTGGTAGTGCATCCCGGTTATAACAATTACACAGGCACGCTGGTAAACGGGCTGGTATATCGTTTTCAGCAATTGCCCACTTTGCCGGGTAATGACGATCGCCCCGGTTTGGTGCATCGTATTGATAAGGACACATCGGGCCTGCTGCTGATCAGCAAAAATGAACGGTCCATGACCTGGTTGGCCAAACAGTTTTTTGACCACACTATTACACGCAAATATATAGCCCTTGTATGGGGCGATTTGCCCGAAGACGGTACCGTAACCGGTTATATTGGCCGTAGCGTGAACGACCGGCGGGTAATGTCTATTTATGACGATCCGGAAAAAGGGAAATGGTCGGTAACGCATTACAGGGTTTTGGAGCGCATGGATTATGTAACACTGATTGAATGCCAGCTGGAAACCGGCCGCACTCATCAAATAAGGGCGCACATGAAACACATTGGCCATCCTTTATTCAGCGATGCCACTTACGGGGGCGACAAAATATTAAAGGGCACTGTTTTTAATAAGTATAAGCAGTTTGTTGAAAATTGCTTTGAGCTGATGCCCCGACAGGCCTTACACGCACAAATTTTGGGCTTTTTGCATCCCACATTAAAAAAACAATTATTGTTTGAAGCACCTTTGCCAAAAGATTTTGAAACTGTTTTAAATAAATGGCGTAAGTATGCGGGAGCAGGAATTAGTGATTAGAGATTAGCGATTAGGAAAATCGACCCTCAATATATAAAATGAAACTTTTTAATACTTCTGCGTTTAATAAGAAAACTAATATCTAACCTCCGGTCTCTAACATCTAACCTCCAACCATGACACCTGTTTTTATTAATTTTAATGGCGAAATATTACCCGCCGGAACCAAACTGGTTTCAGTAAACAACAGGGCATTTAAGTATGGTGATGGTTTGTTTGAGAGCATGCGCCTGATGAAAGGTCAGCTTAAATTTGCTGAGCTACATGCCGATCGCCTGCAAAGAGGAATGAAGGCTCTTAAAATTGATGGTTACTCGCAAATGGATACCTGGTTTTTGAGGGAGAAATGCGAAGATATATCGAGGCGCAATAAAATAAAGCACGGCCGCCTGCGCCTCACGGTATACCGCGATGCAGACGGGCTATATACGCCGTTACGCAATAATATGGCCTATGTGCTGGAATTACAACCGCTGGATGAGCCCCGGTACTTTTTAAACCCCAAAGGACTTATTGTTGATATTTTTGCCGATTTGCCCAAGCCAACCAATTTTCTGTCCAATATAAAAACCTGTAATTCGCTTATTTATGTGATGGCGGGGCTGTTTAAAACCCAAAACAAGCTGGATGAGGTTTTTTTGCTGAACCAACACGGCTTTTTGTGCGAGGCAAGCAGTTCGAATGTCTTTGTGTGGTATCAGAGTCATTTATATACGCCGGCCCTGAGTGAAGGCTGTGTGGAAGGAGTGATGCGGCAGGTAATTATTGATTTGGCAAAAAAAATTAACATACCCGTTACCGAAGCGCAAATAAATCCCGAAATTTTATACGAGGCAGATGAAGTGTTCATAACCAATGCAACCCGGGGCATACAAAGCGTAATGGGCTTTGGCGTAAGGCGTTATTTTAACGAAGTAAGCAAATTACTTATTGACGAATTAAACAAGCTTTAAACCCCTCACGAAGCTTTTTCGGTTAGTTTTATAAAACTAACATCCTCTCCGCTAAAATTAATCAGTTCAACAAGTGAAATTTCCAGAATTTGGGCAATATGAATTAGCCTGGTTAATGTAATACTGCTGTAACCCAACTCAATTTTACTGTAAGCATTTTGCGAAATATTAAGTTTGGCGGCCAGGTAATCCTGCGTATAATTCCTAAACTCCCTTATTTTTCTGATGTTACCAATTATTTCCTGAGTTTTTATATCGCTCATCGATTTTTGTGCTGTACTAAACATATCAAACCCTTTAGCATTATTAACGAAATTGAAACGATTGCGGTTTTTTTGTAGATACTTTTAACATATCAAAAAAAATGCCGGACAGGTAAATTGGGAGAAAGTAATGTCGTATTAGGTTATATTTATTTAATATTAGTTTAATATGTGGATTCTGATGCTGTTTTGAGGAATGTAGTTTGGTAAATTTGGGTAAAATGTGATACGGCTGATGAATAAAAAAATCAATGATGTGCCGTGCCAAATTTTATTTGGTAAAAAATAATTTTTCCAATTATATTTCTGCTGTGAATTTTGCTAAAAAATATGCAACTTAGCGTTGTAATTTTTAATACAAATATTACTTTTTTATTAAATTTATATTATTTTCGTTCTCAGCAAACCCCTAATGAGCGCTATTCAAATACTTGATGATAAGGCCTTAACCGATCTGCTCAGAGATGGGAACGAACCAGCATTCACCGAAATTTACAATCGTTACTGGAATAAACTATACTATATAGCTTATAAGCTGCTGAAGGATACCGACAGCGCCGAGGAAATTGTTCAGGAGGTGTTTCTTGTGTTGTGGAAAAAAAGGGAATCGTTGGTGATACAATCATTAACCCAGTACCTTGCCGCCATGACGCGCTATTCGGTATACCGTCATTGTGCTAAAGAAAAGCAGCTCAAAGAAAACGAAAATGCATTAGGCGTTTTAAGTGCAGGCGATATAGCTGAGATTGATGTTGACAACAAGATACTGCTGGAAATAATTCTGAATCTTTCAAATAAACTACCCGAAAAATGCCGTCTCGTTTTTCAATATAACAAGTTGCAGGATATGTCGCTTGCCGATGTAGCGGAACAATTGAACATCTCACAAAAAACAGCAGAGGGGCATTTAACAAAGGCTTTACGTACTATACGAGGCAGTTTGGGGGCATCTATGAGTGATTTTTTGCTGTTTTTGATATTTATCGACCTTTTTAATTAAGAATTAGTCTTTTTTTCTGCCTTTTCGCCCATTTTTACCTGTTTTTTGTGCTACTTAGTGTTGTTTTTACACATACTTTTAAAATTTTTTTAAAAAGTTTTAGAAAAAAGCAAGGGTATTTGCCATTGAATATACTCTATATATAAAAATGCGAATAAAATGGCTCCTATTGACAGGAATGAGTTGAAACAATTGGCAAAAAAGTACCTGACAGGCACAGCAACACCGCAGGAAAAGGCTTTGCTGGATCAGTGGTATGATGCTGTTCATGATGGTGATCAGTTTGAAGTTGTTTCTGCCGATGAATCTGAAACTGATGTGAAAATGAGGATATATGAAAATCTTCATTCCGAAATAATGCGTCATCAGCATAAAAACGGTAAAGCAACCGGCCCGCAAAAAGGCACGGTAGTGCGTATGCTTAAATGGAGCGCTGCGGCTGCCGCAGCCATAGTTTTTATTTTTGGCGGAATTATACTTTATAACAATCTGAGCGGTAAAACCGAAAACAACGATGCAGAGCTGATAAATTTAACCACTCAAAAAATAACCAGAATAACTTTGGCCGATGGCTCATCAGTTTGGCTGAATGCACATACCACATTTAAATATCCTAAAAACTTTAAAGGAAAGCTGCGCGAAGTAGAATTAATAGAAGGCCGCGCATTTTTTGACGTAAAGCACGAAGACAATCATCCGTTTGTAGTACGAACCAGAACGTTGAATATTACCGTACTGGGTACATCGTTTGATGTACGGGCATACGCAAAGGAGGGGATGACCAAAGTAAATGTTATTACCGGTAAAGTAGGTGTTACCCGGCCCGGCCATGCTAATGAGCCTGCGGTAATGCTGCTGCCAAAACAAGAAATTGTTTTAAACAAAATGGCCAACCAGTTTGTAAAAGGCACCACACCAGATCCGGTGATTAATTTATGGTGTAAAAGCCCATTGGTTTTTGACCAGGAAAACCTGGATAATGTATTTAAGGCGATAGAAAAACAATATAACACACATATACAGGTAGCTGACAGAAAGTTGCTTGACGAACGAATATCCATAACCCTGAGTAATCAACGATTGGATACCATTATGGAAATTTTAAGTTTCACCAAACATTTTAATTATCAAATAGCCAATGACAGTACAGTAGTGATTAAATAACATACACCCTACTTAGCAGCTAAGAAAGGAAAAAGCCGGAGACACGGCAAATGTCCCCGGCAATGAGATTTGGCCTGTGTATATATGCTTGAGACCCATATACGCCAGGCTGTTAGTTTAACTTGAATATTAAACCCTTACAAATATGATAAATTTTTACGGCAAAGTATTGCCCATACTCAAAAAATGCATGCGCATTTCTACAATAATTATCGGCATACAAATAAGTTGTACATCGCTCCTGATGGCGACCGGAACCCGGGCCCAGGAAGTAAATGTAAATGTTGTTAAAGCCAGTGTAAAACAGGTATTTAAAAACATCGAAAAACAGGCAAACGTAACCTTTGTTTATGATGAACAGGTTATAAAACAATTGCCGGTTATTACACTGCATTTAACAGATAAATCACTCGCTGATGTGATTGCTGAATTGCAGAATACTACTCATCTTAAATACAAAATGGTTGGCAACTATATAGGTGTTGCAGCCAATGTACAGGATATTCCTAAACTTTCGGCCACTGATGGCAGCAGCAATGCCAATGCTATTCCAATAACAGGTTTTGTACGCGATGCTACCGGCCAGGCTATAATTGGCGTGAGTGTAGTGGTAAAAGGCTCTACAAAAGGCGTTCAGACAGATATTAACGGAAAATTCAACATCGACGCCAATATTGGCGATGTGCTGGTATTAACCTATCTGGGCTATTTGAAAAAGGAAGTAACCGTTACCGGTACCAGCATAACTGTACAAATGGAGGAAGACTCAAAGCAGTTAAGCGAAGTAGTAGTTACCGCCCTTGGTGTTAAAAAAGAACGTAAAGCAGTTGGTTATTCAGTTACCGAAATAAAAGGAGATGAACTGAATACCGCAAAAGAAGTAAACTTTGCCAACCAGTTAGAAGGTCAGGTGGCAGGTTTAAATGTATCTACAGTATCGGGCGGACCTGCTTCATCTGTAAATATCAATATACGTGGTGCTGCCAGCTTGAGTGGCTCTACGCAACCATTATATGTAATTGATGGTGTGCCTATGAACAACATTGATAACACTGAAATAGCTGGTTTATCAATGAATAGTGGCGGCCAATATTCAAACTCTCCTGATCAGGGCGATGGTATCGGCAACCTGAACCCCGAGGACATTGCTACAATTTCTGTACTTAAAGGTGCCGCCGCTGCCGCTCTTTATGGGTCACGGGCAAAATATGGCGTTATTTTAATAACAACCAAAACAGGTAGCACCAAAGGTACTGTTGAGTACAGTTCAAACTACGTTTTTGAAAGTGTAATTAACCCTACCGATTTCCAGTATCAATATGGTAATGGCGCACAGGGCTTAAAGCCAGCTGATGCAACATCAGCGTTCAATTCTGGCAGCGATAGCTGGGGTGCACCACTTGACGGTTCATCAGTAGTTCAGTTTGATGGCGTATCGCGTCCATACACTGCACAGAAAGATAACTTTAGCGAATTTTATCGTACCGGAAGTACCTTTACCAATACTTTGTCTTTCAGTAAAGCGTACGATCTGGCATCAATCCGTTTTTCGGCAAGCGACTTGCACAACGAAGCGCCAACACCTAATTCAGGTTATGACAGAAGGAACTTTAATTTTTCAGGAAACTTTAGCCCGATTAAAAGATTAACAATTGATGCACACGTTAATTACATTAGCGATGATGCTCAAAACAGACCAATTTTAGGCGATGGTCCGGGTAACTCCAGCTACCAGGTTACATTTTTACCAACCAGCGTAAATGTAAATTCGCTTAGTCCGCAAACCAAAGGTACTAACGCTGCCGGTAACGAATTACAGTTTACCAATAACAACTATGCTACCAACCCATGGTTTGCAGCATATAACTTTGTAAACAATAGCAGCCGTAACCGTATTATCGGATCGGCAAGTGCACGTTATACTTTTGATGATGGCTTATTTGCACAAGTACGTATAGGTGAAGATTATTACACCGAGCGATATACCAACATCGTTCCTACAGGAACTGCATATTATGCTCAGGCTTTCCAGAATTTGGGTGAAACTTATGATAACGTTTCAGAATTAAATACCGATTTCCTGATTGGCAAACCTTTCAAAGTAAATCACGATTTCACTATTACTCCTAATGTTGGCGGTAACCTTAGAAAAAGCGCTATCGAATCAACTACAGAATCGGGCGTTGGTTTTGTAATCCCTTACGTTTATACTATCGGAAACACTGTTTCAAAATCAATAGCTTATGCTGATGATAAATTTGACGTAAACTCTTTATACGGAACTTTAGATCTATCTTATAAATCATTTTTATACTTAGATGGTACCGCACGTTCTGATTGGTTCTCAACTTTAGCGTCTTCTGCGTCGCCTAATAATAAATTAAATATCATTTACCCGTCAGTAAGCGGATCATTTGTATTTACTGAACTTTGGAAGCCAACATGGCTTGATTTTGGTAAATTAAGAGCTGGTTGGGCAAACGTTGGTGCTGCTACATCGCCATACCAAACACTTTTAAATTATGGTTTATCGCCGGTGCAGTTAAATGGAATGCCATTGGGTACTATCACCAATACTTCAACACCAAACGATCAGCTTAAACCATCAGATGCTTCGGAGCTTGAAATTGGTACAGAATTACATACCCTTAACAATCGCTTAAGCTTTGATGTTACCTGGTATAACAAGCTTTCAAAAAATGAAATTGTGCCTGCTCCTGCCTCAATTACTTCAGGATACCAGGGTGCTGTGTTAAACATTGGTAAAATCAGAAACGAAGGTGTGGAAGTTTTAATTACAGGAGTACCTGTTAAAACCTCAAAATTCACCTGGACAACTTCATTAAATTTTGCTGAAAATACCAATACTGTTTTAGCGTTAGCTGCAGGTCAATCATCATTGCCGGTTGCTACTTCACGTACAGGAAATGGCTTCTTAGCGGATGTTGTTGGCAAAGCTGCTGACCAGGTTGAAGCATTTGATTATAAATATGATTCGAATGGTAAAGTAGTTGTTGACCCGGCTACAGGTATCCCGGTACAGGGCGCATTGAAAAATTATGGATCAGCCTATGGCAAATGGAGTGGTGGTTTTAATAACCAATTCAACTTCGGTCATGTTAATCTATCGTTCCTGATAGATAGTAAATTAGGCGGTAAAGTATTTGCCGGAACTGAATACTATGCTTACGAAGATGGTTTATCAAAAGCTACCTTACCTGGCCGTACAACCGGATTCGGGCCGGGTAATGTTACTTCAGCCGAAAACTACTACACCAATTTAGGTAATAATGTTTCAGGCTTATTTGTTCAAAATGGAAGCTTTATCAAGTTCCGTCAAATAACATTGGGTTATAATTTCCCTGCTTCAATGTTCCACAATGCCATTCAGGGCATAAATGTTAGTTTGGTTGGTCGTAATTTATTTTACATCATGAAGAAAACAACTGACATTGATCCTGAAGCAAGCTACGGAGCAACATCGCAAGGTTTAGAATTAGGTGACCAGTTACCTACCAGAACCTACGGAATAAACCTTAATGTTAAATTTTAATAACAATTAATTTTAATTAAAATGAAAAAGAAATTGATATATAGCGGCTTGCTAACTATGGGTTTATTCCTGGCTTCAAGCTGTACCAAAAATTTTGATAAATTAAATACTGATCCAACCGCATTTAGTGCAACCAATTTTGATCCGAATTACTTGTTAACCACGGCTCAATTGGATTACACCGGAAGTCAGGATTTTAGTTATGATACCTGGCGTGCCGATTTAATTTACTGTTCTGATATGATTCAGGGTTTCGCTACTTCCATTGGTTATTGGGCAGGTGATAAATACCTGGCTAATCCGGAGTATACCGCTGCTTACTGGCAAAGTGATAACGGCGCCGACGGTGCTTATTCTGAGCAGGTAAAACCAATTGTTGACATGGTTACCACTACGGACGGCGTAGCAAAATACAATAACCTGCACCAGATCGGCAGAATTATGAAAGTGTTAATATTTGAACGTATCACCGATTTGTATGGCGATGTGCCTTACTCACAAGCAGGTGAGGGTTATTACGGAAAAATATTATTTCCGGTATATGATAAGCAGAAGGATATTTACACTAATTTAATTTCTGAGCTGCAGGATGCAACTTCAAAATTGAACCCAAGTGGCGATGTACCTACAGGTGATGCAATTTATCACGGTGATATTGGCAAATGGCAACGTTTTGGCAACAGCTTATTGTTGCGCGTAGCTATGCGTTTAAGCAAAGTTGACCCTGCAACTGCAAAATCAGTTGTAACAACCCTTGTTGGCAAAACAATGTCGGCCAATTCTGACGATGCTTTCCTATTGCATGACCCGACAGGTGGCCGTCCAACGGTTAACCGTGTTAGCCAGGTATTACAGGGTGGTCCGGAAAATACTTATGTAAAATGGTCACAAACCTTTATAAATGAGTTAAAATCAACCAATGATCCACGTTTAGCAGTAATTTCGGTTACTAATGGTACTATTGGTGTTGCCGGTGGCGATGCAACTCCGGCCGACCAAAAAGGACAGCCAAATGGTTATGACCTTAGTGGTACTCCGGGTTTAACATTAGGATCGGCCCCTGGTTTTACTACCCTTGGCGATTACTCATCGCCAAGCACTTACCTGGTTCAAATGGGTTCACCTACGTTTATATTTACCTACGGCGAATCGGAACTTCTATGGGCTGATGCTGCCGAGCGTTTTGGCATTGGCGGTAGCGCCTCAACCCACTATGCTAATGGTGTTGAAGCTGCTATTACCTATCTGTCGGAGTATGACCCGGGTGCTACTGTTTCACAATCGGCCGCTGCTGCTTATGTAGCTGCTAATCCTTACGTTGCAGGCGAAACAGGTTTAAATATGATTAATACCCAATATTGGGTGCTTACCAATACTATGATGGATTTTTACGAATCATGGAGCAACTGGAGAAGGACAAATTATCCAACCCTAACTCCTGTTGTATACCCTGGTAATGCTACAAACGGCACTATTCCGCGCCGTTTCCCTTATCCATTGGTTGAAGCTGCTAACAACCCAACAAACTATACTGCTGCTCATAATGCTGTTCCCGGCGGGGACGTATTAAGCGGTCGTGTTTGGTGGGATGCCCAATAGTTTAGTTTAGTTTTAATACCTGAGAAGGCCGTTTCATGTATATCATGAGGCGGCTTTTTTAATACCCGGTGGTGGATGTTTTATTGTAACAAAGAAAATACTCTTTAATATTAAAGTCATTTTACAAAGTTTAACGGTGCAGCCGGGACCAGGAAAAAGCATCATTCAAAAAAATAACAACAACTTGTGGTTGTATATCTGCCTATAAATCAGAATTAAATTGGTAATTATAAAAGCAAAAAACTGCATTGTAACTAACAGTGAGTGTTATATTTATACTATTAATTTAAAGTAAATCCTGTTATAAAAAGCCCCGGATACATCTATGGGTGAGAGCTCATTTAATATCTATTTGCAAAAAAATGCCTTATTAAAAAATGGTACTAATAATAGAATTAGGTTAGGGCTGGCTAAGAAGCACTTGATTATTAACTGATTTTTTTTGAGTTTTGCGGGTGCTTTAATGTGATGTTCATATCACATTAACATCTTTTGATAACTAATGGGTGATTTTACTGAGCTTTCTGACAACGAAATTCTTTTACTGCTAAAGCAGGATAAGCTTAGTGCATTTAAGGAGATATACACCCGTTATTGGAAAAAAATGTATGGTGAGGCTTATAAACGTTTAAAGAGCAAAGAGCTGGCGGAAGAAATAACGCAGGAAATATTTGCAAACTTTTGGCTTAAGAGACATTCGCTTCAAATTACTACTACCATTGGCGGGTACCTGCACTTAGCTGTAGTTAACCAGGTTATAGATCAATACCGCAAAGAGCAGATCAGAGAAAAATACCGGGAAAATTTTAAGGTGATACACTCTGAAACCGATAATTCGACCGAAGATTTAATAATGCTGAAGGATTTGACCTATACCATTGAGGCCGAAATAAATCAGCTGCCCGATAAATGCCGTTCGGTGTACCAACTGAGCCGCAACGAGCATAAAACCAATAAAGAAATAGCCCTTCACCTGGGCATCTCCGAAAAAACCGTAGAAAATCATCTCACCAAAGCGCTGAAAAAACTACGGGTTGGGCTTGAACATTATCTTATGGTGTTGATTATCGTTCTGTTTAGATAATAACATCAAATTATTTAGTTGTTAGATATTTCCAGATCGGTATAGCCAATAAAGCTCCCAAGACTGGTGCAGCCAGATATAACCAAAGATGCCCCAAATGGCCCGAAACAATTGCAGGTGCTATGGAGCGAGCCGGGTTCATAGATGCTCCGCAAATAGGGCCGGCAAACATTGCTTCCAGCCCCACCACCGCACCGATAGCGATGCCCGCGAACTGTCCCTGCTCTTTGCTGCCATGTGCCACGTTCATAATAACCAGCATTAAAAAGAATGTCAACAGCAATTCAAGTATGAAGGATTGCATTGCTGAACCCGCAGGCAGCGTTGCTCCTAATAAGGGCGATGCCGGGAAAAGTAATTTAAGTGTAAAGCTGGCCAGTAAGGCCCCGGCTAACTGGCTGATGATATAACCCGGCAACAGCCGTGCTTTAAAGCGCCCGGCCACGGTAAATGCGATGCTTACTGCCGGATTGATATGACATCCAGATACATCGCCCAAACTGTAGATTAAACTCATAACAACAAGCCCCCAGGTAAGCGCAACTCCCATATGGCTTACTGCACCATTTGTTTGCTGATCAATTACCATGGCACCGGTACCGCAAAAGACAAGTATAAAGGTGCCGATCAGTTCGGCGGCATATTTCCTCATGCAACGTGCGTTTGAACAAAATCTGCCGCATAGACTTTGATCATATCTCTGACACGCCTGAACGCTGCCATCATTTCTTCCGGCGTACCAGCTGCTTTTGCCGGGTCGGGAAAGTTCTGATGGAAGCGGTCGACATTGCCGGGAAAGAATGGGCAGGCTTCATTGGCGTTATCACAAACGGTGATCACCATGTCGAATGGAATAGCCATATACTCATCCACATGATTGGAAGTGTGTTTAGAAATATCAATATGATCTTCAGCCATCACCTGGATGGCTTTTGGGTTAACGCCATGGGTTTCAATGCCGGCGCTATAGATATTTGCTTTATCGCCGGCGAAAAGACGTAGATAGCCTTCAGCTAACTGGCTGCGGCAACTGTTTCCTGTACACAGCACTAATATATTTTTCATATTTAAGAAATTGATTTCTTCATAACGATGGCTGATACCGGGCAAACATGGCTAAACTCTGACGAGCTTTGTATTTCGGTGGGAACCTGTTCACGACTGATTTGTGTGAAGCCTTTGTTTTTGAAATAATTGGGCGCGGTTTCTGTAAGCAGGTACAATGTGTGCAGGCCACTCAATTTTGCTACACTTTCCAGGCGTTTCAATAATTTTCCTGCAACACGCTTATTGCGGTATTCGGGTAATACTGCAAGCGAGCGCAGCAATCCGTAAGCGCTATACACCTCAAGGCCAATAACGCCGATTAGTTTCCCGTTTTCCATAGCTACCAAAAAATTATCCAGGCTTTCCGGCAGATCATCAACCGGCAGTTTTTCTGCGCATAATATTGCGACAATATCTTCGCGTTGATTTTTTGCTTGTTCAAATAACATACTTCCTGATTAACAGCAGCCAGAGCCGGGTGTACAGCAAACTGCTTCTACTGCGATGTTTTTGAACGCCACCTTTTGCTCTTCAGCGGATGGTGCTATGCAGCAGGCAGATGCCGGTTCTTCAAAATGCGGATCGTTAAACTCGGCATCTGCATGAAAATAATAAACCTCCCATTGTACCCCATCTGGGTCACTTACCCAAAACTTATCCTGGTTGGCAAAACAGCAGTTGGTACCGATCTCCTCACGGGTGATCAAACCTGCTTTTTGTGCGAGCGATAACCGTTCGTTTAATTCTGCTAAGGTTTCTACCTGGAAACCTAAGTGTCCGAAATGTTCCTGAACTCTTTCACAGTTCTCTACAAAGGATATGATTAATGCAGGTTCGTCCAATACATATTTTGTGTAACCCTTCCTTATTTTAACAGGTTCCTGTCCGAAGAAAAGGTTATAAAAATCAACGGTCTTTGATATGTCGCTCACATATAAGCTGACATGCATGCGTGGAAATGGTGCGGTTTTCATATTTTGATCTTTTGTTTTATTGTAATATTACGATGGGTTACTTCAAAAAAAATCAACAACAAGTTTGCGGGTCTTTAAAGGAACGGAATAAGCTATTTAGCTCATTTTGCAGGTTTCCCCAGGCCTTCGGTTCAATACAATAACAGACGCTAACGCCTTCAATGGTTCCTTTGATCAGACCAGCATTTTTCAATTCCTTTAAATGTTGTGATATGGTTGCCTGGGCCAACCCCAATTCTTCCACCAGATCGCCGCAGATGCAGGCATTTACTTTGATCAGTTCCTGCAAAATGGCAATACGCGCCGGATGCGCTATTGCTTTCAATTGCACTGCCAGCTTATTTTGCTCTTCGGTAAATATTTCTGATTTGGTAGTACCCATAATTATATCGTAATATTACGATATAATTATGGAGATATCAAAAAATAAAAAAGAAATAATTTTTGTACACCACAAAGGAGACCTCAAAAGACATAAAAGTTAGTCGCCATAGGCTTTAATGACTTGTTTAGAGCCTGTTTAAATTTCAATCAATATTTTCATATAAGCAGAAAAACAAAGCGTCATTGCAATGACGCTTTGTTTTTCATTTTTAGTATCATTCTTCACAGCTTATCATACCCTTTATTCATACCTGATCATACACGGTTAGGCATTAATCGTTACAATTTCGTTGAAGTTGATCCAGGGGGTAATTGCACTCATCATTGTTATGAATTATATAATCATATTTATTTCAAAAAATTGGTCAGGTAACTGAGTATAGTTGGCGCCTGCATCATTAAGCTGACATGCCCTTGTGAAGGGACCATGGCTAATTGTGATTTTGGCATTGGGCCCAGATCCGCAGAAACACCACCACCCAATAATTGATAAGTTTTCATTAATTCTATTTTGTCTAATCCATCATTATCGCCTGATATGATCAGTACTGGAGCAGTAATTTTAGCAATATTACTGTCGCCCATGTCGAATGGGGTCCCGGCAAAAGCAATCATCTGTCTTACGAACATTGTCCATTTTGTTTTATCCGGCGCCACAGCGTCGTAGCCGGCTTTCAACGGCGTGTTATCAAAAAATTCAGGCTTGAAATTTTTAAATGCACCATTTACTTCCGGTAACCAGCCTTTCGTTTTGTAGGTAGACGAAATAACGACCAATTTCCTTAATCTTTTAGGGCTTTGAACCGCAAATTGATAGGCTACGGAACCACCCATACTATAACCTGCTACATCCGCACTGTCTATTTTCAGGTAATCCATCACTTTTTCCACGTCACTTGCCAAGGTAGCTATGTCTAATTTTCTTTCCGAATATGGGGAGTGTCCATCTCCCTGCATTTCAATGGCAATTACTTGCCTGGTTTTTGACAGTTCGGGGATCAATTGCCCCCAATTCATGCTAATGGTATAGAATGCGCCATGTAGTAAAATGATCGGCTCACCTTTACCATATACTTCATAATAAACCTTTATACCGTTAACGGGGGCGTACCCACTGCTTAATGGTTTTAGTTGTTGTCCGTTTGCAGCAGCTGCAAACAACGTAATTACAACCAATAACACGGATGTTAGCAATTGAATTTTTCGCTTTTTCATTTTTCTGTGTGATTTAATAGTGTTTCCAGTCCATTTAACATCATCGTATAAGCTTCTGCGAAGCCCATTTCGATCATCTTCTCCATGCGCTCAAGGGATTCATTAAAAATGGTGATACTTACTTTTGTTCTGCCTTTTTCTTCGCTGAAATTGTGATCCCATTCAGAACCCGGCAATACGCGATTTTCGTCCTTGTCTGCAAAAGTGCTATACATTTTAAAATTGGTCTTCGGGGTGATGGAAGTATATTCCTGGACCGCCCAACCCTCCTGCCCGTCAGGGGCTACCATCGCGTAAAACCGGCGCCCCCCAATTTTGAAATCCATGTATTTGGTTTTTGCGCGCATGGGTGCAGGCGCACTCCATTGGTCCAAAAGTTCGGCTTTGGTAAAGGCATCCCATATCAAAGCCTGCGGGGCATTAAACTCCCTGGTGATATAAACCGTTTTGGCCGCTTTGTCAACGTTAAAATCAAATAGCAAATCGTTCTTCATTTTTTCTGTTCTTTAATGGTTGATAATAGTTTGTCAAGTTGATTAAATTGGGTCTCCCAGTTCTGCCTGAATTGGGCCAGCCAATGATCGAATTCCTGCATTTTTTGGGCATTGAAGTGATAATATATCTCCCTGCCTGATGGTTGAGGCTTGATCAGATCACACTCCTGCAAAACTTTTATATGCTTTGATACCGCCTGACGGGTCATGTCAAATTTTTCGGCCATCACATTGGGCGTTAACGCCTGGATGGCAATTAAAGTTAAGATAGCCCGGCGGGTCGGATCGGCTATGGCCTGAAATATATCTGGTTTCATTTTCATCAAACGCGCAACTTTTGAGTTGCTAATTTACATGCAACTTTTGAGTTGCGCAAATTTATTTTCAATTATTTTGACAAAAGGCAATACTTTGGATGATATGTGGAGTTTAATATACGCACTAAAAGTGTATGATTACCTGCGAATAGTGACAATTATCATTCTTTTTAAATAAATAATAAAAATATTTTCAAGTAGAGTAGGGGATAAGGGTGTTTTGTTCGTCAAGTATATTATAAACCAAAAATTATTTTCTTTTCATGGAGAAACTTATACCCGTTGAATTACTGGAAAGGTATATTAATGGCGAATGTACAGCGGCTGAAATAGCATTGGTAAAAAGATGGTATCAGTCGTTTGAATATGATGATGATCATGTTTCTGGTATGGGTTTGTCTGAAGAGAAGGAATTGGAGGAGCGGATATACAACCATATCCTTTTAAAAATTGGCCACCCCGCCAGTGAAGAAGTAACAATCACCCCAAAGCCTTATGCTATTTTGCGCAAATGGTATACCCTAACAGCAGCAGCTGCTGTTTTATTGTTTGCTTTGATGCTGGTTTTGTATAAAAATCAGGAAAATAAAATGCTGCTGGCTGCCGATTCAGGTTCCAGCCAATTGGTGTCTATCACCAATAATTCCGGCCAGATTTATAAAGTTACTTTGCCCGATAATAGCGCCGTTTGGTTAAGCCCGAACTCTAAATTGAGTTACCCGGGCATTTTCGGCGGTAAATCGAGAAATGTAAGCATATCTGGCGAATGCTTTTTTGAAGTAACAAAAAATCCACAACACCCTTTTATAATTAACAGCCGTTCCATTATCACTAAAGTTTGGGGAACCAGCTTCCTGGTGAACGATAATGATAAAAGTAACATGGCCGAGGTGTCGGTACTTACCGGGAAGGTTTCTGTAAGCATAAAAAAATCAAAGAACAGTAAGCAAATCTCAACCAGCCTTGAAAAAGACGAGGTGATGTTATATCCGAATCAAAAAGTTATTTATTTGATAGATCAGCAGATTTTAAAACCCGAAATAACGGCAGAGGAACCTGCATTGCAGATATGGAAGCGGGTTGATTTATCATTTGAGAATAAACAATTGCGGGAAATAGTGCCGGTACTGAATACAAAGTTTCACGCCCACATAAAAATCACCAACGAGAGGCTTAACCGCTATATTTTAAATGCTGATATGGCTGGTTTTAATCTTCCGGATGTTTTGGAAGCATTAAAGAAATCGCTGAATATAAATTACGAAATAAAAAATAACGGTATTGATCTTGAATAAACCAATTACTTAACCACTAATATTAAACTATGCAAAAGAAATTACAAACATAAATATTGCCCATAAAATGGTGCCAGGCACCTGAAAACAAAAAAACTTAGAAGTGTTACGAGCACTCCTAAGTTCAAAAAGTCAAGCCCCCTCACAATGAACACCATAATAGGTGTTAGGGCTTTAATTGTCTCATTTTTAACATAGAAACATAACAAATATATGAATTTTGGTATACGAAAGCCCATTCTTTGGTATAAAATCATGAAGATTACATTTAGCCAAATCCTGATAGCGGCCATATTAAGCAGTTTTGCTTATTCAAGCCCGCTAAGAGCTCAGGATGTACTTGACAAAACGGTTAACATATCTTTAAGCAACACAACATTGCTTGATGTGGTAAACTATTTGCAAAAAAATAACGACGTTAAATTTATTTACAGCAAAGACGCAATCGATTTCTCGAAAAAAGTAACTGTAGATTTTCAAAATCAGTCACTTAAAACTGTTCTTGACCAGGTGTTTAAAAACAACGGGATTGATTATGAAGTATTAAAAGACAGAATAGTTTTAGGAAAAGCTGATGCGAACACTGTAACCATTAATGCCGACGGTTCGGTAACGATGACACCGGTATCTGCGCCAATAAAAGCTATTGCAGGTATCCCTGTTACAGGTAAGGTGGTTGATGAAACCGGACAGGCGGTTATAGGAGCATCGGTAGTTGAAAAAGGCACAACCAATGGTATAACAACCGATATAAACGGTGCGTTTAAACTTAACGTAAGCGGCCCAGAGGCTGTACTTGAGGTTCAATACATTGGTTACACTACAAAAGATGTTACTGTAGGTGCGCAAACTTCCATTATCATTACTTTAGTTGAAGCTGTTAAAGGCTTAAATGAAGTTGTAGTAGTAGGTTATGGTACACAAAGTAAAGCCGTTACAACCGGCGCTATCAGCGGCGTTAAAGCGGCAGATCTTCAAGATCAGCAATTAACCCGTATTGATGACGCGTTACAAGGCAGAGTTTCTGGTGTTAGCGTTGTACAGAGCTCTGGCGCGCCGGGGTCTGCACCTACTATACGGGTAAGAGGAACTACATCAATTAACAACAGTGATCCTTTATATGTTATTGATGGTATATTGGTTGATAATGGTGGTATTGATAACATTAATCCAAATGATATTGAAAGTATTGACGTGTTGAAAGATGCTTCGGCGGCAATATATGGTTCAAGAGCAGCAAGTGGTGTTATTTTAGTTACTACCAAAAAAGGGAAAAAAGGCCCAGCCAAAGTTTCTTATAATGGTTATGTAGGTTTTCAGGCTCCAGTAAGCAAAGTACAGTTAGCTAATGGAGAACAATATGCTACTTTAAGAAATGAGTCTGTTACTAACGATGGCGGAACGGCTCCATTTGCTAATCCGGCTTCTTTTGGAACAGGTACAAATTGGCAAAATGAAATTTTTAGCAACAGTGCTTTAGTTCAGGATCATAACTTAAGCATAAGTGGTGCTAATGATAATGCCACTTATTATACGTCATTTGGTTATTTAGATCAGCAAGGTATAGTTGAACCAAGTGTATCTGATTATAAGAAATTTAACTTTACAACCAATACTACCTATAAAGCAAAAAAATGGCTTACTATTGGTGAAAACTTTACTTATACCTATACGCATACTGAAGATGGTTTTAATAATAACAGCGTTTTTGGTGGCCCGTTAAGTTCTGCTTTAAACCTTGATCCGTTAACGCCGGTATTACAATTAAATCCAGGTGCATCTCCTAATCCTTCTGATTATGCAAATCAATATGCTGTTAGAAATGCTCAGGGTCAGTTGTATGGCATCTCTAATTATGTGGGTCAGGAAATTACCAACCCTTTAGCTTATATTCAAACCATACAAGGTAACTATAGCTTTAGCACAAATTTGTTAGGTAGCGCTTTTGCAGAATTGGCTCCGATAGCAGGTTTGAAAATCAGATCTCAGATCAGTGCAAAACAAGCTTACTATGGTAATGAGTCCTTTACGCCGCTTTATTATTTAAATTCAAGTACAAGCAACCAATCTAATACTACTCAATATCAGGAAAGTGATAGAAATTTATCATGGAATATTGATAATACAGTAACCTATACCCGGTCATTCGGAAAGCACAATTTTACAGCCTTAGTTGGTCAAAGTGCACAGGAAGAAAGCGGACTTCAGTTGGCAGGAACATTTATTGGCGAGCCTGTTAATACATTTAATCAGGCGTCACCAAATTTCCCTCTGACAAATGCAAACAAAATTGCTGACGATGGCATAACCAATCCAGAAGCTCAGCCAGTTCATTTAGCGTCAGTTTTTAGTAGGTTAAATTATGACTACGATCAAAAATTTCTGTTTACAGGCATCATTCGTCACGATGGATCTTCAAAATTTGGCGAAAATAATATTTACGGAACCTTCCCATCTGCTGAGGCTGGTTATGTGATAACTAAAGAAAATTGGTTCCCTCAAAATTCGTTTGTTAATTTTCTGAAATTCCGTGGATCATACGGTGTTGTGGGTAACGAATTGTCACTTGCAGCCTTCCAATATGCTGAAACAATCAGTGGAGGCCGTAACGCAATTTTTGGCAGTGGTGCCAACGAAAACGAGCAAATAGGATATAGCCCGAACGCCCCAGCAAATCCAAACCTGCAATGGGAGCAAACCCAAACAGGCGATATTGGCTTCGACGCAACATTGTTCCACAATTTAACTGTGAATTTTGATGTGTACCATAAACTTACAAAAGGGATGTTGGAGCAGGTTCAATTCCCGTCATATGCCGGCTTCATTGCACAGCCTTATGCTAACATCGGCAATATGGTTAACAAGGGTATAGAATTAAACCTGAGCTACGCTGATAAAATTGGCGATTTCCATTACAACGTAGGTGGTAATATTTCTTATAATCATAATGAAGTTACTTCTTTAGGTAGCCAAATTCAGTATTTAACTGTTGGAACTGTACAAAGCTCAACTTATGAAATAGGCCGCACAACTGTAGGACAGCCTGTAGGTGAATTTTATGGCTTCCAGGAATTAGGTGTATTCCATTCGCAATCTGAAATTGATTCTTACAGAAATGCTAACGGACAGCTTATTCAGCCAAATGCTAAACCGGGTGATTTTAAATGGGCCGATTTAAACGGTAATGGTCAAATTGATGCCGGCGACCGTAAATTTTTAGGTAATCCTAATCCCCCATTTACTTATGGAGTAAATTTAAGCGGTACCTATAAACAGTTTGATTTTAGATTATTTGGCCAGGGTGTTTGGGGTAATAAAATTTACCAGGCATACCGCCGTTTAGATATCCCGACAGCTAACTACCCGGTTGCAGCGTTAGATGCATGGACTCCGTCAAATTCTAATAGCAACTACCCTCGTTTAAGCGATGCTGATCCTAATAACAACTTTAAAAATCCATCTAACTTCTATCTGCAAAATGGAGCATACTTCCGTATTAAAACTTTGCAGTTTGGATATACTATTCCTGAAACATGGGCAAAAGCAGCTGATGTAACCAGAGTTAGATTTTTCATAAGCAGCAATAACCTGGTAACTATAACAGGATATAAAGGATTTGATCCGGAAGTTGGATCAGTAGGAGGCAATGAGGGCGGTATTGATATGGGGTTATATCCTCAGTCACGCACATTTATGGCCGGATTAGATGTTACATTATAAAATTTAAGACTTAAGGAAATGAATAGAAAATATTTAAAATATGCAACAATCGCTTTGTTAGGAGTATCAGGGATTGTTTCGTCGTGCAAAAAGTCGTTCCTCCAATTGCAGCCCAGCGGCGAATTTGCTGCTACAAACTACTATGCAAATCCATCTCAGGCATTGAGCGCAGTTGTTGCTGCGTATGACCCATTGGTTACTGAAACCGGTGGTATCGATAATACTTACTCTGACCCGCTTGGTGCGCTTAATGCAGCATCTGACGATTGTTTTGCAGGTGGTGGTAGTAATTCGGATGTTACGCCATGGCAGGTTATTAATAATTATACCCTCAGCCCTTCTGTTGGTCCGCAGGATCAGTTTTGGGCAATTGATTTTCAGGGAGTAAACCGTACTGACGTATTGCTGCAGGCTTTACCTACCGTACCGGGTTTAAGCGCTGATTTATTGAAAAGGTATACCGGCGAAGGTTTGTTTTTACGCGCCCATTACTATTTTGACCTGGTAAGGTTATTCAAAAATGTTCCTTTGATTTTGAAGCCATTGGGTTTAACAGATGTTTACACTGTTACGCAGGCTTCTCCTGATTCTGTATATGCACAAGTTGAAAGAGATCTTACCACTGCAATTGCCGACTTGCCGGTATCAGTTGCAGCAGCAGAAAACGGACGTGTTACGCAGGGTGCAGCCAAAGCGTTGTTAGGTAAAGTTTATCTATATGAAAAAAAATGGGCGCAATCCGCAACAGTTTTTGCTGATGTAAATGGCACTCCGGGAGGAACCAGTTCATATGGATATGCCTTGCAGGCTCATTATGGTGATATTTTTAGCCCAACCAATAAATTTAACAGTGAATCGATATTTGAATTGGTTCACTCAGGCAATCAAAACTATACCTGGAATAACTGGGATCAGTTTAAGTCGAATATTTATGTGCAAATGGTTGGTCCAAGAAGTTACAAAGGGCCGTTATATTATAGTGGTGGTTATGGTTTCAATCCTATAACTCCTCAATTGGTAGCAGCAATGAAGGGTGACCCAAGATATCCTTATACCATTGCTAATATCGACAGCCTAACAAAAGCTACACCGGGCGGAGGTTATCAGCAAAGCTACCAGGGAACAGGATATTATATCCAAAAATACGCTCCGCTAATGGCTAATGTGGTTACCACAGGTACTATTGACCTTAACTGGCCGAATGATTATATTGAGATCCGTTTAGCTGATACTTATTTGATGGAAGCAGAAGCATTATTAAATGCCGGTACAAATAATGCCAGGGCACAAGCACTTTTAGATGCAGTACGTGCAAGGGTTGGCTTAGCATCCGTACCCGCTACACTGGATAATATTTATAACGAACGTCGTTTAGAACTTGCTACCGAAGGTCATCGTTGGTTTGATTTAGTACGTTGGGGACAAGCACCAACAGCATTGGCATTTAAAGGTTTTAAAGCCGGTTTAAATGAAATTTTACCAATTCCATTAAATGAAACAACCGGTTTATCTAAAATAAAACAAAATCCGGGTTATTAATTATAACTAACCTTTTAACAAGAATTGCAGGCAAAAGCTTGCAATTCTTGTTTTAATGAGTGTTCCTCATTTATGAAAATAAAAAGTATGGCACCTTTGCCACCTTTAAGTGATGCGATTTCGAAAAATAATGAGTGATGAAAACTAAGAATATTTGCTTTTTTATTTTTCTTTTAATTCCGTTAAGTACGTTGTTAACGCAGTGTTTTAACAAGGAAAAAGCAGATCCGCGCGACCCGGTGTATGCGGGTTCAGATAAATGTATTAAATGCCACCAGGATGTTTATAATTCATATATCCATACGGCCCACTTTCAAAGCTCACGATTTGCTGATGTAAATAGCATACACGGTAGCTTTTTAAAAGGCAAAAATACTGTCGACCTAAACCACAGGGTAAAAGTGGTGATGGAAAAGCGCAAAGATGGCCTTTACCAGGTGGCCTATCTTGATGGTAAACAACTGGAGGCCCATCGTTTTGATATTACTTTTGGTGGTGTTAAAGCGGAAACTTATTTGTATTGGAAAGGCAAACAGATTTTTGAGTTGCCGATGTCATACTTCAGTGCTTTACACAGTTGGACAAACAGCCCCGGTTATGCCGGAGATAATGCCGATTTTGGACGACCTATTTTACGTAGGTGTTTTGAGTGCCACAGCTCATACATCAAAGAAATACCGCAGCCCGGTGTGGATCTGCAAAACCGGAAGGTAGAGTTCGACCCGCAATCGCTTATAATGAGGATTGACTGCGAGCGCTGCCACGGGCCGGGTACCAATCATGTTAATTTCCATACAGCGTTTCCGGAAGAAAAAAAGGCAAGATACATTGTTAAATTTTCGGATTTAACCCGCGCGCAAAAGTTGGATGCCTGTGCGGTATGCCACGGCAGCGGGAAGGATGTTTTTATGAGATCGTCTTTTGTATTTAAGATGGGTGATACGCTGTCCAAATTTAAAGAGCCTCATTTTTTAACGGAAAACCCTAACCCAGCTACGTTGGATGTGCATGGCAACCAGAACGGATTACTTGGTTTTAGCAAGTGTTTTTTGATGAGCAATATGGATTGTACCACCTGTCACGATGTTCATAAAAATCAAAGTACTAACCTGGCGCTGTATTCACAAAAATGTATGAATTGCCATAACGAGGCGAATCATAACTTTTGCAAAATGGCACCAAAATTAGGGGCTGCCATGAAAAATAATTGTATTGATTGTCATATGCCCTTAAAGCCATCGAGTATTATTTCGGTGGCCGCTTCTCATGGCGAAAAACAGGTGCCATACCTGGTGCGTACCCACCGGATTGCCATTTATCCGGAGGAAACACAGAAAATACTGGCATTTATTGGCGACAAAAAATAAACGAATAAATATTACGGGAACTATTCGCGAAAGTTTTATTCAGCAAGAGTTTTAAGTGCTGCAAGGCGCTTAAAAAAGGATCAGCATGAGAAATTGATCCGATTTAGTTGATGTTATCTATTTGATAGCTGAAAGCGCTCCGGGGTGAGATACGGAGCGCTTTTTTTGTTTATACCGGTTAATTGTCCACAAAACGGGCGCATTATTCAATGCCAAAACTTCTATATTTATTGCAGAACGTAAACAGTTGAAATGGACAACATCATCCATTATATTTGCTCTGGGTCAAAATGCTGTTACAACCGGAAGCCGCTCTGGACAAAACATTATTTTGCAATTTATTGGTTAAATAATTTTATATAGTAACTTGACAGTTTTACAACCTCAGCAATGAATAAATTTTTTATTACGGCAATACCACTGGTACTGACATTGGCCGTGAATGCTCAGCAGGGCACTTCTTTAACGGCAAAGGACTACGAGCACGCCGAAAGCTTTTTAAATTATAATACCGAACCACTTATTGATTACGCCAGTGTGCGCCCCAACTGGTTGCCCGGCGATAGGTTCTGGTATCGTACGCTAACTGCCCAGGGCAGTGAATTTGTTTTGGTTGATCCGGCTAAAAAAACGCGTGCCGCTGCCTTTGATCAGCAAAAACTGGCCATCGCTTTGTTAACCGCTACCGGCAATAAATATGATGCCAACCACTTGCCTTTTGAAACCTTCAGTTTTTCGGCAGATGGGAAGGCTATTATTTTTAAGGCAGCTGAAAAGCAGTGGAAATGTGATTTAAGTAGCTATCAGTGTGTGGAAGATACCGCACCGGTAACTGAAGCCAGCGGGGAGCAGGCTACAGGACGCCGTGAGCTGAGAGCTAACAAAGCAAATGAAATAGTATCGCCCGATGGTTCAAAGGCGGCCTTTATAAAGGAGTATAATTTGTGGCTGCGCGATGTTAAAACAGATAAACTAACGCAACTTACTACCGATGGTGTAAAAGATTTTGGTTATGCTACCGACAATGCCGGTTGGAAAACCACCGAAGCGCCGGTTCTTTTATGGTCGCCTGATTCAAAAAAGATAGCCACCTTTCAGCAGGATGAGCGTAATGTGAGCGATATGTACCTGGTGACTACCAACGTTGGCAAGCCCGTTTTAAAGGCGTGGAAATATCCGCTGCCAGGCGATAAAACCATCATCACCATACAAAGAGTTATTATTAATGTTGATGAGCCGAAAGTTATCAGGCTGCAAATACCTGCCGACCCGCATCGCGCTACACTGAGTGATGACATTTCAAGCAGTGGAACTTTTGACGATGTTAGCTGGAATGAAGATGCCTCAAAACTGGCCTTTGTATCCACCTCGCGCGATCATAAGCAGGAAAAAGTGCGTATAGCAGATGCCGCAACCGGAGCTGTTCGTGAAGTGTTTGAAGAAACCGTGCCTACGCAGTATGAATCGGGCTGGGGAAGTATTAACTGGCGTTATCTGCATAAAACCAATGAAATTATATGGTTTTCGGAGCGTGACAACTTCGGTCATCTTTATTTGTACGATGCACTAACCGGAAAAGTAAAAAACCAGATTACCAAAGGTGATTGGCTGGTAACCCGTTTGTTGAAGGTTGATGAAAAAAACCGGATGCTGTATTTTATTGCCGATGGTATGCAGGCCGAAAATCCATACTTCGGCCAATTATGTAAAATTGGGTTCGACGGGAAGCATTTTGCTGTGCTGACGCCAGAAGCAGGTAATCACAATATAACCCTGTCGCCAGCGGGTAATTACTTTATCGATAGTTATTCGAAACCTGATGTTGCCCCGGTTATTGTTTTGCGCAATTTGGACGGGAAGCTGGTTACTGATTTGGAAAAAACCGACATCAGCCGCTTGCTTGCCACCGGATGGAAACCTGTAACGCCTTTTTCAGTTAAGGCAAACGATGGCAAAACTGATATTTATGGCCTGATGTTTACGCCAACTCATCTTGATCCAAATAAAAAATATCCTATTGTTGATTACATTTATCCGGGCCCGCAAGGTGGGAGTGTTGGCAGTTGGTCGTTCGCCGCTTCAAGGGGCGATAACCAGGCGCTTGCCGAACTGGGCTTTATTGTAGTAGCCATTGAAGGTACCAGTAATCCGCTGCGGTCAAAAAGTTTCCACGATATGAGCTATGGAAATATGGCCGAAAATACTTTGCCCGATCAAATTGCCGGGATACGTCAGCTTGCTGCAAAATATACTTATATCGATACTACCAAAGTTGGTATTTGGGGTCACTCGGGCGGTGGTTTTGCTACTGCTGCTGCCATGTTCCGTTATCCTGATTTCTTTAAGGTAGGGATCTCAGAATCGGGCAATCATGATAACCGCAATTATGAGGATGATTGGGGCGAACGCTATGATGGTTTAGCTGCAAACAGTGATTACGAAGCGCAAGCCAATGAAAACTATGCTAAAAATCTTAAGGGTAAATTGATGCTGGCACACGGCATGATGGATAATAATGTACCGCCAGAGAATACATTGTTGGTCGTTCAGGCTTTGGAAAAGGCTAATAAAGATTATGATTTGGTAATATTCCCTAACAGCCCGCATGGCTACGGTCCGTTTTCATCGTATATGATGCGCCGCCGCTGGGATTATTTTGTGAAGAATTTGTTAGGGGCTGACCCACCTAAAGAATATCTGCTTAAATCAAAACCCGATCCGCGTAACGTTGCGAAATAAATAACGCGTTTAAAATAAAAACAGGCTTTCCCTTATACGGAAAGCCTGTTTTGTTTAAGATAATCAGCAAATTTTACCCTGTGACTGGTGTAACACTTAAAGGTACTTCAAAAGTTTGAGTGGCTTCATTTACAGTTATAGCCTGGTTTGCTGACAGGTTAATAATTGTGGTGACATTTTTGTAGGCCATTTCAACAGTTACTGTATAATCGCCAAAGGGCAATTGTTTAGTTGTAAAACTACCACCCTCATCTGCCGTTGGCGGAGTAAGTGTAATTATTTCATCACTATCAGCAGGCTGAAGCATTACTTTGGCATTGTTGAACCCTGCTTCTGCGATATCGGGACCATCCGATGATTGCGCTACAGCCGGTGCCAGTTGAAGACTGACAGTGACATCGGCAACCGTTGTGGCAGGTTCTGGCTCGGGAACTACAGCAACTGCTTGTTCGGGATTTTCAATTACCGCTAAGGCTTGCGTAGGTGGTGTTATAGGAGTTGTTTCGGCCGTTTCATTGGCAGTATTGGTATCGGGTGTTTCGGTAGTATCGGTGCCTGTGGCTGTTGTATTATTAGTATTTGTCGGATTGGTGGTTGCACTGCTGCTTGTTGAGTCGGAAATTGGCAGCACCAGGTCCTTAAGTCTATCGATAAATTTAATTACCCTACCCGAAAAAAAGCCACAGATAAAGGCAAATAATAACAAACCTTTGCCAATGGTTATATCCGTCATTTTACTATCCGAATTAAGCATATTATAGCCTAGCACCAGTACCAAAGCACATACCGGCGCATAAAACATTTTTGAAACCTGAACAGAAATTTCTGAAGTGTCAAAGGGCCCGGTATCGGCATCGCCTGCCTGTTTTAAAGCCTGCACGTTTGCCAGACTTACATAGTAAATTAAACTTACCAATACGCCAATAAGCGCCCATAAAATAACCTCCAGATAGGTCAGCTCGCCGGTAAACCAAAAAAAGTCTTTTACAATAATTTCCTTGCCGGTAAGGTATAGTTTGGCGTCTTTATTATTAAGCCCCAATAAAAGCTGATCCAGATCTTTTAAGCAGGTACTGTCCACCTGGTTATTGTATTCGGTTTTTAAAAATACAAATATCAGTTTGTTACGTTTTTCCCGCTGTATTTTTACGCTATCGCCTTTTGAGTTTGCGGTGGTTGTGATATCAGGATACCCGGCAAATATATTGTCGAGGTTAGCTAACTGGATACTATCCAATTTTTTATGGTCAGTGCCTTTATACTTATTGTGTAACAAAAAATAAATAATGGTTACAGAAATGAGGATCAGGCAGAGCGCTAATAGCCATCCTGCTCCTGTCCAGATTTTTGCTTTGATAAATGCGATCATGATTTCTATTTTTTTAAGGTTTGGTATTGGTTTATGATAATAAAGAAGTGAAAACCCACTCGGCGGCTGTGTTGCTTATTTTACTCCAGCCGTTAAAAACGGAATATACGGTTACTTGGGTGCCACTGGTGAGTGTGTTTAAAATGCTGAATGATAGGCCGGGACCGCTGCGTACATTCACTTTATCGGCTTTTACGGTTTTGGTTGATGATACCGGCGGGGCCTGACCCTGCAATGTTGTTAACTTATCGGCAATGAGCGGATAAAAATTTTCTACCGCAGAGGTGATGGTATTGGTGCCAAAAAAAGCAGTACCGGGGCAGGTTTTTTGTTCATTGCCTACCTGGTTGTTGTTTATTTTATCATCTGTAAAGCGTTTGCCCGTTTGATCAAACCAATGGTGATAAACTACCTGCGCCTGAACCGGCTGAAGATTGAATTTTGCACAAAGCAGTGCATTTAAAAACGTAATTGTTTCCTTGTGCGAAGGTGTCATAACATCATTGCCCGCATCAAAATTGCCCAGATTTTCAATACAGATAGCTCCATGGTTGGCCCCAAAAATGCCCGCAGGCGTAATATCAATGGGCCTGCATAAACCAATATTACCCGATGGGAAGGTGGTTATATTTTGGCCTATATCGCTCCAACCCCTGTCGTGAATATGATAGCTGCGCATAGATTCCAGCCAGTACATTTCGCCCTGATTGGCGCTTATATCTTTATAAGACGGACTCCAGGTGTGGTGGTTTTGTATCATCGTTATTTCCCTGGTGAATTGCGAACTCATCACGTATTTTTGAAAATCAGGTGGCGAATAAATGTAAAATTGAGCTAATGCCATTATAGGGGTCCTCCTTGCTAAGTTTTTAAAATCCGTTAATTCATTGTTCGTTCTTCTTTTCTGTACTCTTTCCGCATCGCTTCAACAATATCGGGCAGGCGCAGGTACTGGTCATTTTTTGATATGGTTTGCAGCGCCGCGTAATGTATAATGTTGAGTATGGCAGCGCCGTTTAATTCATATTTGGCAGCAATGACCCTTAAATCAATACCGGGTTCAAGGGCGTAGGCAGTGGGTATTGATTTTTCCCACAGTTTAAAGCGTTCATCAACATTTGGTATCGAAAAATGGACCACGGTTTGAAAACGTCTTAAAAAAGCTTCGTCAATATTGCTTTTCAAATTGGTAGCCAATATCACCAGTCCGTGATAGTCCTCAACGCGCTGTAATAAATAGCTCACTTCCTGGTTGGCATACCTGTCGTGCGAACTTTGGACATTGGTGCGTTTGCCAAACAGGGCATCGGCTTCGTCAAAAAATAAGATCCAATTCTTGTTTTCGGCTTTGGTGAAAATGGTTTCGAGATTTTTTTCAGTTTCGCCGATATATTTGCTTACCACTTGCGACAGATCGATCCGGTAAACCTCCTTATTTAAATACTTGCCCAATAAGGAAGCCGTAAGCGTTTTGCCCGTGCCGGATGGGCCGTGAAAAAGCGCTTTGTAGCCGGGTTTTATTTTGCGTTTAAGGTTTTCGTCGAGCATTAATGTATCATTATGCTTCACCCAAATAGCGATATCGTTAATCTGACTCTGGGTATGATAGTTCAAAATCAGGTCGTCCCAGGTCATTTCGGTGCCGATTTTTTTTGCTGGGAAGCTTGGGCTGAATTTAGGTGGCGTTTCTGTGCCGGTAGTCAGTTGGTTCAACCATTCCTCGCTGAGTATTAACCTGCCGCTCATTATGGGCTCACCTTCTTTAACACTCTCGAGCGAAAGGACGAGTTTGGTTACGAGGACACTATCTGTAAGTAATTGCTGAATAATAAGGCGGTTGTTTAAATTATTGCCCGCCAGGATAAATTGTGCCGTTTCGCCGGTAGGTAATAAGCCGCGGTGATTGCTGCCTCTAACGCCCCCAATTTCGGGGAAATCGCCTCCCTGAGGCAAAGCTTCTTTAATTGCTTCGTCGTAAAAATTGGGATAAATATGAGGTATATAAGCGATCAGGAGAATGAGGCTTTCTTGCGGTGTTAGCAAGATATTGTATCGTTGAAATTCTTCGGCTATTGAATGGGCAAGCGGGCCCAAATCCCATTCAGAGCTATAATCTTTTTGAATAATGGCTCTCAAAAAATCGGCAAAGTATTGAATATATGTTTCAATGTTTTTAAACATGGTTTTTTACAGGCTTAGCTTTCAATGTATTTTTTCATAGTTTATATCTCTTTAAGGTATATTGAGGGTTATAGTAGCCGACCCAACGGTCATATACTCGGCGGCGCCTGCTGTTTTAAGTCTTTCCATTGCCTGATGAATACATTGCGTTGGCCTGTTTTCCAGCGGATGCCATTGATAAGGATCGCGAATGCCAATAGTGAAGGTATTGCGGCCGTGTGGCGTATAAGTGCTGGTTAACTCCCAGGTTACTTCGTCAATATTGCCATTTGCGTTAAGCCAGTTATCAACATCATAATCCTGCTGTCTTATAGGCGTTGTTGATGGTGTAGTTCCGCTAAATGTTCCACTGGTAGTTCCTGATGGCAGGGACGGTGCAATCAGCGATGCTATGCGTCTTTGTACCGATGGATTTTGCCTGAACAAACGACCCACATCCTCAGTATAATCTGCCCCTCCTCCGTAACGATACCAGTAGAGGTGTCTCCGGGCATCGGGCTGGTCAGAAAAATGACTTAATAACCGCTGAAGTAGTTGTTCATCTTTTTCGCGCCTGCTTAGACAGACTTTGGCATCATAATAAGCGCATATGGCAGCCGACTCAAACCAGGCAGCATCGCCCCCGGGTGTATCCACAGCTTCGGTGTTAGTTTCCTGCCCGCCTTCTCCTCTTTGAATTATCCGGCCAATATTTCCATGTAGTTTGATGGAATCGTTGCTTTGTTGCACCACGTGGGTAAGCTCATGCGCTATCAGTCTTTTTCCGCTGTCGCTATCGGGCGCATATTGCCCTGAGTTAAAAACAATATTATGGCCGGTAGTGTAAGCTAAAGCATTGATAGATTGTGCCGATTTAGCGGCTACAGTGTCTGTATGAATTTTTACGTTTGAAAAATCGTGCCCAAATCGTGGCTCAAAAAACTGCCTGCTGTTTTGCGACATTTGCTGCCCCGATGAGCTTAATGAATTGACATAATTATTTAATTCGCTGCTGCCATGCACTTTCGCGCCGTCGGCTTCTTTGCGGTGCACATGCTTTTCTTCTTCTTCACAGGCCTGGCATTTTCGTTGTATGGTATTATTAGCCGGCTTAAAAAAACTGTTTTGAGCTATTGTGTTCATTCGCATAACATCATCAGTCATGCTATTTGCTTGTTGCTCATGTACATCATTTGGTTTGCTGATGTTAAGTTTAGGCTGAAAAAATGGAGGTCTTGAGCCTGAAATATCTTTAGGCTTGTTAGTATTTGCGATATGCTGATGTGTATTCAATTTATTTTTTATTTGATTGAAAATCCAATTTAATTAAGGAGGACATGGGCCTGGTATTGCTGCTGAAACAGTAGGAGGGTTTGAAAAACGGAGCATCCTGTCATATGGCCCATGGCCCGCAGCCCAACCAGCGCAGGTGCTTAAACCATGATGGCTTCTACAGTCCTCATCACAGCCTCTGTGGCACCAAAAGGAGCTTGTGGGGTGAGCCACTACACAGGCGTCATAACAATCGTCATGAGTTCTGCAAGCTTCATGCGAACCGCAGTTCAGCACACCAGTGTAGGTATATGTAAAGTGGCAAGTCCCCGTTGAATCTGGTACACAAACCACCTGGTCAGCTTCATGTGTACAGGTGTCGGGGCAATCAGAGCCACAGGCTCCGCGGCACAACGAACCGCTTGGAATATGCGGGTTTATTAACAAAGGAGTTCCACCGGCTCCTGGTGCCGGCGCAGGCGGTGGCGTTGCACTGCATGCCGGTGGTGGTGGCGGCGGTTTGTTGGGCGTATGGTAATTAATGGCAACAGCCCGGAAATCGCCAACATTGGCTGTACCAGGGTATCCGCCGGTAGCATTTTCCAAACCCACTGTATGCCCCGCACCCCTTATAATATCTGCTACTTTGTGTGCCCGGTTGCATGAAAGAGAAACATTATTTGCTTCAGGCCCGTCGGCGCTGGCCATGCCCAGCACATCAATTGGAACAGCTGCATCTATGGTGCCAATTTTTAATTTTAACCGGTTTTCTTCGCCCTCATTAAAATTAACAGTATTAACTACAAAAGTAAACCGCTCGGGCGAAGGTACCGCCGATACCAGGGCACATGGTGGTGCTGGCTTATCGGCCTTTTGAATTTTTGGTTTTACACTTCCTCCCTGCTGTATTACATGCGTAAGCTCATGTGCCATCAGCCTTTTTCCTGTATCTGAATCAGGGGCGTATTGCCCTGAATTAAAAACGATATTATTTCCGGTAGTGTAAGCTAAAGCATTGATGGATTGCGCCGATTTTGCCGCCACAGAATCAGTATGGACTTTTACGTTCGAGAAATCATGGCCAAAACGCGGTTCAAAAAATTGGCGGCTGCCTTGCGACATTTGTTGTCCCGATGAACTTAATGAACTTACATAACTATCTAATTCAGCGCTGCCATTTATCCCGGTATTGCTATCCTCTTTGCGATGCACATGTTTTTCTTCATCTTCGCAAGCCTTACACTTTCGCTGGGCCATATTAGCAGCCGGCTTAAAAAAAGTATTTGTATTAATAGCATTATCAGTCATTCGCATTACTTTATCGGCCATATGATCTGCCTCCTTTTCATAAACATCATTGGGTTGGTTTATTGTAAGTTTGGGCTGAAAAAACAAAGGCTTTGACACCGAATGAGACGATGCTTTTTTAACCTCCGATGGCTGTTTTGCTAAATTCATTTTTTTTAATTTAGTAGTTCAATAGCGATAAGTTATGTTATTGCATTTTATATTATTGTTTATTAGGGCATACCATAAATTCCCTTTACCCCACGGTCCAGCCAGTTGTATGCAGCTGCAAAAGGCGGCATTATTGCATCTACAGCCCTATCTTTAAGATATCCCACAGACTCGTAAAATGCTGGTTTGCCAGCATACCATATTCCTCCCGTATCATTAAATGTGTGATCCCACGAGTTCTTTTTCGAATCATACTGGTCTGGTGTTCCCTTGCAATTGGCATATTTATGAATATCAGTAACCAAAACTCCCGAATGGTCATACACACATTCATTCATCGGGTCGGTTGGAGTAGGAGCCCTGTCTTCCAGAATGGTTCTGAAACCGCAATGAAACATACTGGTATTGCCAAAATAGTCTTTAAAGCCCGGAGGTACCGGATCGCTATCGTTTAAATGGGCCGGGCAGGCGACCATCCGTTGTATACCCTCACTGCTCCCGTTTTGCTGTTGTATAACATGTGTTAATTCATGAGCCATCAGTTTTTTTCCGCTGTCACTATCTGCCGAATATTGACCCGTATTAAATACAATATTATTGCCGGTGGTATAAGCTAACGCATTTATAGATTGAGCCGATTTTGCTGCCACCGAATCGGTGTGTAATCTTACATTGGAAAAATTATAGCCGAAACGGGGCTCAAAAAACTGTCTGCTGCTTTCGGGCATAGGCTGCCCTGATGCGGTGCCCAGTGAATTTACGTAATTATTCACGTCATTATGGCCCGGCGCTTTACCCGCACTGCTTTCTTTACGGTGCAGGTGTTTGTCTTCGTTTTCGCATGCGGCGCATTTGCGTTGTATCATGTTACCGGCAGGCTTAAAAAAGCTGTTTTGGGTATCGGCTATTTGCATAACTTTTTCGGCTACATGATTGGCTTCCTGCTCATGAACATTATTTGGCTGGGTTATACCTGAATCTGACTTAAAAAAAGCTGAAGTGCTATTGTTCTGCATTGAAACAGCAGCCTGATTGTCTATGTTTTTTAATTTAAATACATTCATCGTTTTATGGACAAGGGTTTCTGAGTGTAGGACAAAAATCATTCTGGCCCGGTGGGCAAGTGGTACCCGCCGCTATTTCTAAAATGGTACCCCAAACATTGCCCAGCAGCTTTTGCTTAAAACAGGTAAATGCATCGCCGGTATGCATATCAAAATTCAATCTGGTAGTTATGCAAGGTGCTGACAATGAATCTAAGCCTGTTCTTACTGCCGAACCGGCGGCAAATGCTGATGTAATTAAAGTTTGAATATTTGTTGGAAGCGCGGGCAATGTTGCCGCCTGCCATGCATAAGTTGGGTTAGTTGCAGATGTGGTGTCTTCTGCAGGGATTAATTGTAAAGCTGCAAAATTTGCTGAATTAAGTAGCTTTATGCGCGCTGAAACGTCTTTTGAGACACCCGCCTGATAAGCCTGATGCCCTTCATCATTACTTGTCTTCATCGCTTCTTTCAACATTTGCTGGGTTTGCTGTTGCGCGGTGCTGGCGGCAGTGCCTGCGGGCGCAAAAAGATTATCGTCGCCAATGGCTCTCCACTTAAACGGTGTTGCGCTTTTGGTACCCGCCGGACCTTTGGGACTCACTACATCAAGACCTGCATTATCGGCATCGTGCAAAACTTTTGAAATAAGATCACCTATGGAGAATGAAGTTAATGTACTGCCACCCATAGCCCTTACAATTGGAGATATTTGGCTGGTTAAATAATTTACCGTTGTAACATTGCCAATAGCATCCCTTGCGTGGATATGACTAGCCATGTAACAACTTATCATGGTTATCATATTATCGGTGAAATTGGGGAGCTGCCCACTCCAGTATCGCTGGATGTTGCCACGTTGCGTTCTGACATGGCCCGCCGAAAATGCATCGCTCAAAAAATGCTGTGAAAATGCTTCCTGAGCCTCCCAGGTCCATCTTCTTACGGTAAAAGGATCTGATCCTTCGGCATAAGCTTGTTCAATGGCTTTTGTATGCAGCGCAATGTAGCGTTCGCGGTTGCTGTTGCCCGGCGAGCTGCCCGTAGAAAAGTGCGTTTCATTATTTGCCGCCAGCCGGTTGTACCGGTCATTAACTGCATCAATGGCTGCCTGGCTAACGTTTGGTTTGGCTCTTGTTGAGTTTACTTTCCAAAGTACATAATCTATCTGTTCCTTGTCCGATGGGATACTGCTTTCAGCAAGGCGCGCTACTTCTTCAATGCTTTCAAAATAATCGCCGTCCATAGCTACCATTTCGCCAAAGCTAAATTTGCCGTAGCGGGTAATCAGCACGTCGCCCCCCACGGCCATGTCGCCTATTTTACGATGTTCATCTGAGCCAAATCTTCTGATAGTTTTATCACCGTAGTTTTGCTGTATTACATGCGTTAATTCATGCGCCATTAATTTTTTGCCGCTACTACTCTCGGGTGAGTATTGCCCCGAATTAAAAACAATGTTATTGCCAGTGGTGTAAGCTAATGCATTAATTGATTGAGCCGATTTTGCTGCCACGGTATCGGTATGTAGCCTTACGTTTGAAAAATCATGCCCAAACCGGGGCTCAAAAAAACTCCTGCTGCCTGCCGACATGGATTGGCCCGATGAATTGAGTGAACTCACGTAATTGTCCAATCCGCTACCGGTCTGCACTTCATTATTACTGCTTTCTTTACGGTGTACGTGCTTTCCCTCTTCCTCACAAGCCTGGCATTTACGTTGCACATAATTATTTGCGGTCTTAAAAAAGGTATTTTGATTTACAGTTGTATCCGACATGCGCATAACCTTATCAGCTATATGATCGGCTTCCTGCTCGTAATGGTTGCCGGGAACCCCCACAGTATATTTGGGTTGAAAGAAACCGGCTTTTGTAGCAGCTAATTCTTTGCCTTCTTTTATTGTTGTTTGATATTGCATTTCATGTCATTATTATATCAAAAGACGATGTTTGATTTTTAATTATTTACAATGTAAACACCATATAGAAAAAAGGAATTATGCTCAACGGTTCTTTCACATGTTATTTTTTTTAACTCATAAGCACTTTCGATTCTCTTCAATAAATGGTATTTATTTAATTCATTTCTCCATTTTTTCTTTAAAATGCTGGCTGAATTTTGTTCGTAGCCATAGTTTGTTATTCCGCTTATTAAACCGGTGTCTGCAATATCAAACCCCATAAATGTCCAGTTAGCATCTATTGCTGATGGAGACGTAACAGGCGGCATAAAATATTTTTGATAACCATCGGTCTCCCCGGCATTGAGCACAATTGTAAAAGCAGCAACACTGTAATCTGATTTAAATTTATCAGATGGAAGGTTGTCAATTAACAAATCTAAACTGTCCCACATTTTATAGTCGTTGCTTAACATATTTCGTGTTGCTTGTAATTTCTCTTCTGAATAAATTGGCCAAACGTGAGGATCAATTGATAATGGCTTTATGACATCATCTTTAAGCAAATAGGTCTCCTTTCTCTCTGTTGCCCAGTTTGATTCTTTTTTTATAGCCTCCCTGGCATCATATCCCACTACTTTTTCAATTATGTTCATGTTGATTTTTTATACTTTAACAAGGCGCACCCGGTGTACCAATGCCACAGCATCCCCCAAATAATCTTCTAGGGCCGAAACATTGACAAGTGGTTGGATTTTGATTATATTGATAATAATGCCAATGATTACCAGGGCAAGGAAAATGGGGTGTTGATGGTGGAACCAAATCTACCTCTGGCGGTGGTGCCGGCGGGCATGGCGGACACGGCCTTGCGGTAGCTGTATCAGATGATAAGAGAGCGCCCGCTCCAAGTAAAAGCCCTCCCACAGCTAAAGCGCCAAGTCCAATCCCCCAACCTACTGGGCCTGTCGCAATTTCCTCGGGTGCAGCTACCGCGTCAGCCTCAAGAATTGCACCTCCCGCACCTGCTAATAGGGCTCCAATCCCTCCGTCTCTTTGAATTAAATTTCTTTGGACATTAACGCGTTGTTGTACTACATGTGTTAACTCATGGGCCATTAACCGTTTGCCGCGTTCACTCTCCGGAGAATACTGGCCCGAGTTAAAAACGATGTTATTGCCTGTTGTATAAGCCAGTGCATTGATGGACTGAGCCGATTTTGCAGCTACACCGTCGGTATGTAATTTAACGTTTGAAAAATCGTGCCCAAACTTTGGTTCAAAAAAGCTTCGGCTTTCCTTTGACATCGGTTGCCCGGAGGAGCTTAAAGAGCTAATGTAGTTACTGAGTTGATTGCTGTGGGCTGTTGTTGCGGTACTATTTTCTTTTCGATGTACAAATTTGTCTTTTTCTTCGCATGCCTGGCATTTGCGCTGAACATGTGTATTGGCCGGTTTAAAAAAGGTATCCTGATTTATTGACGGATCGGGCATACGCATTACCTTATCTGCCATATGATCGGCTTCTTGCTCATAAACATCGTTAGGTTGATTTATGGTGAGCTTAGGTTGAAAAAAAGCAGGCTTTACACTCTTTTTTTGAGAAGAATTGTTATCATTAGCTTTTACATTATTTAAACTTTTTGTGATCATTTTTATACTAAAAATTGCCAAACAAATTATCCATATAACTACTTAACCGACGTTGTAAATGCTTATAAAAACGACTCGCCCGGCAGATATACCTTTACTACTTTCTGTTTTTTTT